>Ga0209092_10000129_pt1 | contig 68542 bp, 90 predicted proteins | sample FraStrMetagenome_FD_187446 | JGI IMG/M metagenome (GOLD analysis project Ga0209092, IMG submission 187446) | Marine eukaryotic phytoplankton communities from Arctic Ocean - Fram Strait ARC3M Metagenome (SPAdes) (version 2) | ecosystem: Environmental > Aquatic > Marine > Oceanic | place: Fram...
ATTTAAGATATGAATATGAAAAATGGGATAATTCGGAAGAAATTAAAAAAGTTGAAAGAAAACTATTTTTAGAATCTAAAGATAAACAAAAGAGAGCACATAAACTCCTTTGGGATTTTATAGAACACAATATACAAAATTGGTGGGATTAACATATGATTATAGTAGAAACTAATAAAGAGAAAGACCAATTCCTCGAATATTGGAATAACGAAGAATCTAAGATTATTCCGATTTGGGAAGATTTGGAAAGGCATCCTATGACAAATGGGTTGTCATTTTTGTATGTCCGATTCTCAAACTTAGATTTCATACTACCATTTAATCACAATGATTGTGAAAAGTTAGAAATAGATTTATCAACCTCGAATCAAACAAAGTGGATTTGGAATAAAAAAGGCTTTTTACAAACCGATATTAAGGTAAATAACTTAAAAGATGTGCAAACTTCTTTATTCTTTGAAAACTTTAAGATATACCCTCTCGGTGATAAATTAGAGGTTCTAACGAGTTTTTATACCCGAATGGGTATAAGGGATGGTTTGGGTAAATCTCTTCCTATAATGAAGTGGGGTGAGGTACTACGAGGTATTGTAGGTGAATGGGATATAAAACATACAAATCTTTGGGTGGATGAAACGATGATTCCTATTCTTTCAGATATCGAGAGAAAAGGGATACAAGTCGATAGGGAAAAATTTTTTGATAGATGGTCCGATAATAAGAAATCCTTATGGTTTTCACACACATTCACCGAGTACAATCCATACACGATTACATCAAGACCTTCAAACAGGCATTTAGGTATCAATTATGGTGCATTAAACAAATCCGATGGTAGTAGGGATGTATTCGTTCCAAAGAAAGGAAAGTTGTTCTTACAATTTGATTACGATGCATATCATGTTCGAATTATTGGTAAGTTGATTAAATACAAATTACCCGATACTTCGGTTCACCAATGGTTAGCAGACCAATATGGTTGTGATTATGGGGAATCCAAAGGAAGAACGTTCCGTATCTTATATGGGGGAGTATCCGATGAAGATAGAAAGATACCATTCTTTGATAAGGTAGATACGTTCATTAGAAAGATGCAAAACGAAGCAGTGAGGAATGGGTATATACAAACTCCAAAAGGAAGAAAAATACCTTTAGGTTGGATTGAAAAACCCAACGCACAAAAGTTTTTTAATTATATTCTTCAAGCGACTGAAACTGAATTCAACATTGAGGTACTGAATAAACTGAAGGAAAACGACTTACCTCTTCCTATATTATACACATATGATTCATTTCTATTCCAGTTTGATGAATCTGAGGTTGATACTATTAAAAAAATTAAATCCGTTCTCGAAAGTTATGGATTTCCTGTCAAAGCAGATTGGGGAAGTGATTATGGAAAAGTTTAATATTTATATATTGAACTAAACTTTTAATTAAAATTATGAATTTATTAAAATCTATCTTCCTTACATTCCTCTTAGTTGGGTGTAGTCCGGAAGAAATCGTTGCTCAAGAACTAAGAAGTGAAGTAATTATTGAGAACGAAGTATTTAAAGTGTGGTATAGTGAAGTATTGGAACAACCAGTTAAACTTATATACACATCAACTAACAGAGAAAAAAACGTAGACAGAGGTAACATGGATTTTCACAAACAAAATGGTGTCCATACTTCCGATAAACACGATTATTACTCTAACCCATGGGATAAAGGTCATCTTGCTCCAGCAGCAACATATTCCGATTCTTATAATAATCTTTATACGACATTTTCTTATCTAAATTGTACATTACAACAACAAGATTTGAATAGAGGTGCGTGGAGATTGTTAGAACAAGAAGAGAGAGTATGGGATGATATCCAAAATCTAACAATAACAATCGAAAATATCTTTGAAGAAGGACATGAAGTTTTACCGACAGGTGGACATATTCCAACTACAATGATAAAAACAATTTACTTTGAACAAGATGGTACTTGTAGAAAATTTGTATTTCCAAATCAAAAACCAACCAAACCTTGGATAGAATACGAGGTAACTTGTACGAATTAATATTTATAACTGTATGCATCACACTAAAATCATAGATAAATTAGTAAGAGAACTCTCATATAGAGTAGGTATTCCCAATGTACATAACAAGGAACATCAATCAATCATGTCAGAAATTCTTTCTGAATGGGGTGAATATGATGTAAAACAAAGAATTTTTGAATTTCTTACCGAAAAAGATGAAAAGAAGCCTGAAGATGATAAATACTACAATACAGGTGGTAAAGGATACATCAAAATGGCTGATAAGGCAAAATACGATTCACAAGGTAAAGATTTTGATGGTGAAACATTTACCAAAGAAGGACCTGGTGTTTATAAGGCAATGGAAAAGGGTGGAGATGGTGATAAAACTAAAACTAATACAGATGCTGTAACGAAAACAATAGGTAAAGATTCAGATTACGGTAAAAAAGAAGCAGAACGTCAAGCAAGAGTAGCTGATAAAGAGAAAAACGCTGTAGGTTCAACTGATGGTAGTAAAGATGTAGAAATAGTATCTGATTTAAATAGAGATGTATTTGATACAAAAAAGAACAAGACAAAAGTAGCTTACAAGGATAACCCAGATGGACCTACTCGTAACCAAATGCTCGATGGTTTAAATTCTGGTAGTTTAGATGTTCTATCGGAATTTCAAGATGGAGTTTCAGCCAATAGGGAAAAGGGAATAGCTGGACCTGGTGGTGCAAAGGCAAGTGCAGGTGAATCAAAATATTGTGGTGGAGTAGATACTAATTTTGATAAATGGGATTCCGATAATGCAGAATTGGTATCGAAAAAAGAAGCTGAAGTAAAAAGTAGAAAAAGAAGTGCTGATGAATCCAGAACTGCAATTCAGTTAGGAATGAATGTAGATAGTCCAGAATTTAATACTTATCTTGCTAAAAGAGAAGTTTGGGCAGAACAGGAAATAGAAAAAGCCAAAGATACCATCACTTACAAAAAAGCTTTTGGTGGAAATAAAATATCTACAACAAGTCCTTTAGGTCCATATACAGAATGGATGCACGCCGCATATGATGGTGCTATATCAACTCAAAGACATATTAAACAACTTGGTATATTTGATTCATCTAAACCAACTAAAACAATTCAATCTACTCCGGAAGCAGATGACGCTTTCCAAGCACATTTAGAAGATAATGTAACTAACTCAGAATCTGATGAAGATAGAGAATATGCTAAGAAACAACTTAAAAACTTTCGTAAATATAAGGGTTATCATGATACTTACACAGTAGGTTATGATGAAAAAGGTAGAACTACTTATTTGGGTATATCAAATAAAAAGGATGACCAACTTAGAGACCCTCAAAATAATAGTAATCCTTCGAAACGATTTAAAGTTTTAAAAGAGAAGTTTGGTGAAGATGTTGCACAAGGTGTAACAAACTCATTAGAAAAAAATCTTAAACGAGTTGAGGAAGTTAAACAAACTACTGTAAAAGCATCTAGTAATCTTGATATTACAGATGAGTATGCAAAAATTTGTGAAACAAAAGAGTTACAACCTTATGTAGAAAAACTAAGAGAGGTTGGTAAATTCAGAGATTATTTAAAAGCTAAAAACCTGGACCCTGATACAATTGGTACAAAGGAACTTTTAACTGAAATGCAGAACTCTACTAGAGAACAACTTGAAGCTGGGGGGAAACCTTCATATAAGGTATATGCTAAAATAGCCATTAAAGTTGGTGAAGAATCAATCAAAGCTAAATTCAAAAAAAGTAATCCAAAGATAAATTTTGATGATAACGCTATTGTAGGAGCGGTTCAAATAAAAGAAACAGAAAAACAGACAGTTAAAGAATCACATTTATCTTTTGTATCTGATTTAGAAGAGGTAGATACACCAGATGGGTATTCGGAAAATAATCCTGAGGCAGATAATGGACCTCATCAACAAGGTTATGTTGGTGGTGTATTAGATGCACTTCATATTGATTCATATATCGATAGTGATGATGATGATGGTATGTTGATTCAAATGGGAATTAATTCAGTAACACCATCAATGATTAAAAAATGTGTAGCAGAACGAAGTGGATTTACAGAAGATACTACTACACCTGAAGGTAAAAAGGCACTTAAAGACCATTTAAGAAAAAGATGTAGAATTACACCAGGTGAATCATCTGTAAAAATCATGAATGGGAACAAAGAAGAAGAATTATTTGAAGATAGTTGGAGAACTGCTGGAGAAAGTCAAAAAATAGCAACTGGATTTGGAGAAGGTATGAGAGATTGTTTAATAAAAAGGGCAGCAAATTAATTTAATCTCCACTATATACCTCTAATTCAAGGTACATTACGAATTGTTAAAATTTTAACGTTTCCACTATTATTTTTTATATTTATATAGGAATATTATGCGGGTAAAAATTTTATGCAAACACAGTTATTATGTACATTCACGACAAAAGAAAAATTAAAGGATGTTCTCCAAGAAATAAGAGAAACTTATCACATTGTCTATAACTATATTTATGTTCTTCAAAATAAGGGTAATTTAGATGAGTTATTTATTACATATAATATAGATACATCATTTAGACCAGAAAGACCATTAGGTGATACCATATTGGTTCATAGAAAGAAACAGTCTAATACTCTTTATACCATTAACGCTCTGAACGAATTGGTAAAAGAAGAAAATGGTGGTGTATTGGATAAAAAATTCTCAATAGATTGGACAAAGTTCAAAAACTCAATTATCGTTACCAATGTAGAAGGAACAAAGAAAATTTCTACACGAATCTTCGAGGTAATAGAATTTAACAAGAAATAATTCACTTTTTATTAGGTTTTCTCATTTATTTTTCGTATATTTACATAGTAAATGTGTGAGTGTTCACACAAAACTTAAAACTTAAAACGATAAAATATGAAAACAAAAAACCTATTTAAAGTAAATTTTAAAAGTGGAAAGACTTATTATGGTCTTTCAAGTGTTAAATCAACAGAGAGTTTTGTTAAAACTCACACAAATCTGGCTAAGTTTCACTTAGAAAATCCACACATTCACACAATCACTAATTTCGAAACTCTTTTATTAAACGAAAACTTTGAATGTAGTTTTATCAAAGGAGGTAGTTTGGAAGAGATTGCCAAACTAAAAGATTCATTAGTTGAATCTGATAAGATGAGTATAAACTACAAGAAGAGTGTGATTGAGAAAAAGAAGGCAGAGAAAAATCCTCTTACTCTAATCAAAAAAGAATTTATTAAGAATGTAAAAAATTCAAAAGGTGAGGTTCTTACTTTTATTGAGAAAACAACAGGAATTAAAAAAGGATTAAGTGAGGGAATGAAGTTCTCTCAAACTCACCCACTAAATCAAAACTTTTGTTTGATTACCCAAAGTGTTAGTGTAATTTAATTAAAAATAATTCTAAAATAAATGAGATTTCATTAGGATTTCTCATTTATTTTTTGTATATTTACATAGTAAATAAGAAAGATATGACCGAAAAACAAGTCCAAAAAATAATCAACGAAGTTTATCCAAAGATAGAGAAACATTATGGTTACTCTAAATTTATACCAGAGTGTACTCCTTATGTAGAAACTCATTACAACATCTATGCTAGATATAGTGGTGAATCAGAAGCAGAAGGTGAACAAGATGATTGTCATGCTGAGTTTGATAGAACTGATAATAGTATTGTTATCTACTATCCTAACATGAAGAGCAGAGAACATATTATTCAAACCCTAGTTCATGAGTACCAACATTACTTACAATCACCATCTTGGTTCAAACGATACTATGATATGGGATATCACTATGGTAATCATCCATATGAAGTTCAAGCGTATGGTGAGGAAAAGAATTGGAAATTATTTAATTGAAAATAAATCAAAAAAAGCTTGTATAATCCAAATAAATTTCGTATATTTACATAGTAAATGAGTGATGATTAAACCCTTTAAACAATTAAAATGATAAACGAAACACACATAGGATTAGTAAGAATGAATGAAAGTGAAAATATATTGACTGGAGTTCAATATATGTTATCTAAGTGGGAGAGAAACTTAGGTGATTCACTTAATATAGATGGAGTAAAGTGGAGAGTTGGTATCATCGGTGATACTAAAAATGATGTAATTTCTGCTCTTAATACGATAATCAAAAAACAAAATTCTATAATCAATAAGAAAAAATATCAAGAATCAAAGAAAGAGAAAATGATATTTAATCAAATTCTTAATGATATAATGAAAGATATAAACCTTTAAAATATAAAATATGATAAATTTAAGTGTAAGTGACCCGATTGATGGGTTTGATAAGATTGGTGAGTTGAGGTCAGTAGTTGGTAAATACCACCAAGATGGCGATATTGTAGAATTGATAAGTGTATCCGAAGATGGGGATAGATGTATTGTTCTTAAGAGAGATTACACCAACCGATGTGAACCTTATAAGGTATCAGAGCCTAGTTGGTTAACTTGGAACAGAATGTTCTTTTAAAATATAAAACAATGGCAAAAATTATAATTGATACTCAGTATTACGAAAATTATGGATTTCATGCGGGAACAACTCATTGGAAACCAAAAGGTGGACATAAGTTCACAATGGAAGTATCATCGGATGTGGCAACATGGACTGATGATATGGAGGGTAAACTATCTAAGATAGTAGAAAAACAATCCAATAACTTGGAGAAGTTTGAATATATTGACCACGAGGTTATATTCCATAACCCAACCGAGTTATCATATGACTTGTTAATGAAGGAAATTGATATTAAAGATAGAGAATACGAGGTATGAGAATAGGATATAAAAAATTTAAAGAAATAAGAGAATGGTATGGTTCATCTGATTTTGAAATCGGATATGATAGAGAAAGCTTAACACTTAGATTTGGGTATTGGCAAAAAGTAGATTTCGAAGGATTACAAGAAATACTACCAGACTATTTTGAAGTTACAGAAAATCTAGTAGATGAAGATGATGATTGTGGAGCACTTTTCAATTACACAATTAAACAAGCATATTAAAATAAAATTAAAAAAGATTTGGATATATGAAAATAATTTCGTATATTTGTATAACAAATTAGAAAAGTATGATAGAACAAACTACACAACCTACTGAAAATGCAGTAGAATTCTGTGAAAGAACTTACCCACAAACTTGTGATGAGTTCAAAAAAATCTTAGATGAAATGTATGTAACATTTTGTAAGAAACAAAGAAACTATGGACCTGGTAATATTTCAGTTGGTTCTCAATTGGAAACTGATGATGATAAGAAAGTTGCTTTAACAGGTTTATGGTTCAGAAAAAATGATAAAATTCAAAGATTACTTCAATTAGTTGTTAAAGGACAACCTGATGAAGTAGGAGAAAATATTCAAGATACTTACGAAGATTTATCTGTTTATGGTATAATCTCACAACTTGTACAAAGAGATAAATGGGCTAAGTAAATTGTTAATAAGTAACCAAAAAAATTCGGTGTTTTTTGAGGTTTCTTTATATTTATATATACACCGAGTGTTACTAGTTTAGCACTCAAAACTTTAAACTTAAACAATTAATAATTAACACTAAAAGGTAAAAATCATGGCTTTAGACATTAACGCAATCAGAGGTAGACTGAACAAACTACAAAACACACAACGTAAATCAGATTCATTATGGAAACCAACACCTGGTAAACACCAAGTGAGAATAGTTCCTTATCAATTCGAAAAGGATAATCCATTTATTGAACTGTACTTTCACTACAACATTAACAACAAAACTTATTTATCACCACAATCATTTGGTAGACCAGACCCTATTGTAGAGTTTGCGGATAAACTAAAAAGAATGGGAGATAAAGAAGATTGGAAAGCAGCGAAAGCTATGGAGCCAAAACTTCGTACTTTTGTACCTGTTGTTGTGAGAGGTGAAGAAGGTGAAGGAGTTCGTTTTTGGGGATTCGGTAAAACAGTATATCAAGAAATTCTTGGATACATTGCTGACCCAGATTACGGAGATATCACAGACCCAACTAGTGGTAGAGATTTAACAATCGAGTACAAATCAGCAGAAGAAGCTGGAACTACTTATCCAACTACTACTATTAGAGTTAAACCAAATGCATCTGCAGTAACTGAAGATGAAGCGAAAGTAACTCAATTCTTGGAATCACAAACTGAAATTACAGATTTATATTCTGAATTATCTTATGATGAATTAAAATCAGTATTAGAAGGATGGTTAAATCCAAGTGGTGAGGGTGAGAAGGAAACTGTATCTCAAAGTACTTTATCTCAAAGTACTCCATCTCAACCAACACAAACTGCACCAACTACAACTGAATCAGCAAAGAAAACTGATGATGTAGCTGCGGCATTTGATGACTTATTTAACAACTAAAAACCAATTTAATGGCGAAAAAGAAAGCAGTAAAAGAGCTTGACCTGGCTGATATTCTAGCAGGTGAGTTGAACAAACAATCGAAAGATTCCAAAGTAGCATTTTTTCTTAATGATGATGAAGCTCCTACAAATGTAGATGGGTGGATATCAACCGGATGTGCAATGTTGGATGTAGCTGTTTCCAATCGTCCTTATGGTGGTTTGCCTGTTGGTAGAATAACTGAAATCACAGGATTAGAACAATCAGGAAAATCATTAGTATCAGCACACCTCCTTGCGGAAACACAGAAACAAGGTGGTGTTGCTGTTCTTATTGATACAGAAACTGCAGTAAGTAGAGAATTTTTAGAAGCAATCGGTGTTGACGTTTCTAAACTTCTTTATGTAACCGCAGATTCGGTTGAACAAATCTTTGATTTCACAGAAACTATCATTGAGAAAGTTAGAGAAACTTCGAAAGATAAAATAGTAACAATAGTAGTAGATTCAGTTGCGGCTGCTTCTACAACTAATGAATTAGCATCCGATTATAAGAAAGATGGATATGCTACTGATAAAGCTATTATTATCTCGAAGGCGATGAGAAAGATTACCAATATGATTGGTAGACAGAAAATCTCATTAGTATTCACTAACCAATTAAGACAGAAGATGAATGCTATGTTCGGAGACCCTTGGACTACAAGTGGTGGTAAAGCTCTTGCTTTTCACGCATCTGTAAGATTAAGGTTGAAGAATATGGGACAAATCAAGATGAAGGTAAATGGTAAGGATAAGACAGTGGGAATGAAAGTTCGTTGTCAAGTAGTAAAAAACAGAATGGGACCTCCTTTGAGAGCAGCCGATTTTGAAATCTACTTTGACAGAGGGATTGATAACTATGGTTCATGGTTATCTGTTATGAAAGAAAACAAACTAGTAAAACAAGCAGGTGCATGGTATGCATACGTTGATACTGAAACTGGTGAAGAATTCAAATTTCAATCAAAAGATTTTATTCCTTTGATGGGTACGAATACTGAACTCAGAGAACAAATTTATAAAAAGATATGTGAAGAAACAATCTTACAATATAAATCTGATACTTTAGATATTGATGCTATGGAAATAGATACGAAAGGACCTGGAATTAACGAGTAAAAACAAAAATCAATATGAGTAAATTAGTTACAATGTTGAGATTAAGTGCTGAAGCTGATAAAGCTAAAGCACTTTTATCTCTTGACTTATTGGAAAATAAGGCAGTTGGAATTGGTGACCATTCTACTGAAGATTTCTACAAAAATGCAGAGGAAGCTCTGATTAAGTTAGTAGATGCTGATGATAGAATAGAAGCATTAGAAAAATACTTTCCTCCAACAAAAGAAGTTATATAATGAAAGAACTCTACAAAAACATTTTAGATTCGGTTGAAACCGATAGAGAAACGAATATCAATAGACACAAGAATTCTCGTGTTTTAATTATTGATGGGTTAAATACATTTATCAGATGTTGGTCATCCATTCCTACAATGAATGAAGATGGTGACCATGTTGGTGGTGCAACTGGTGTTCTCAAATCGATTGGATATGCAATTAGACAAACTCAACCAACTCGTGTTGTTGTAGTGTTCGATGGGAAAGGTGGTTCTACACAAAGAAAGAAGAAATTTAGTGGATATAAAGCTCAAAGAGATTCTAACAAACTCAGAGTAAATCGTGCATATAAAGGTATGATGAATGATGAGGATGAAAGAGAATCTATGAAAAGACAATACGTTTGGTTAAACGAAATGTTAGATGGGTTACCTCTTACAACTATGATATACGATGGTGTTGAAGCCGATGATATCATGGCTTATATATCCACTAAAATTCTCAAGGAAGATGAACAAGCGGTAGTAATGTCAACAGATAAGGATTTCCTTCAACTGATTGATGATACAACTATCGTTTGGTCACCTACCAAAAAGAAAATGTATAATACCAAAATGGTAAAAGAAGAATATGGTATCGAATCCAAGAATCTTTTATTGTATAGAGTATTGGATGGTGATAAATCCGATAACATACCTGGTGTTTATGGGTGTGGGATTAAGACCGTAGTAAAAAGATTTCCTGAAATAACAGAAGATAAGAAATTATCAGTAGATGATTTATTAGAACTTGCTGAGAAAAAATCAGAGGAAACAAAAGGAAAAATAAAAATATACAATGATATTTTAAAATCCAAAAGACAAATCTTACTTAATGAAGATTTGATGCAACTACATGATGTTGATATTAGTGGTACTATAAAGATGAAAACTTTAGATAGGTTTAACGAGCCAATCACTCCACTAAATAAAATGGATTTTATGAAAATTCTACTAAAATACAAAGTAATCGGAAACTTTGGAGATATCAATGATTGGTTAAAAACCACTTTTGGTAATTTAATAACAGAATAATTAGGATATTAAAAATAAATTTCGTATATTTGTATAAGTTTTAAAAAGAGTCAATGGCAGAACAAATAGATACATTATCAAAATTCGGACAATCATTTCAATCGAAGGTATTATCCGCATTATTGACCGATGGTAAATTTCTTGATACAATTAGTGAAATAACAACTGCAAAGTTCTTTGAGAACGATGCAAATAAATGGATTGTATCTGAAATACTAAATTATCATTCGGAGTATAAAAAACCACCAACATTAGATGTATTCAAAGCTCAACTATCAAAGGTTGATAATGAAATATTAAAGAAAACAACAGTAGAACAACTAAGACACGTTTTTACAAATGTTGGTAATGTAGATTTAGATTATATAAAAGATGAATTCAAAAGCTTTTGTATTAATCAAAATTTAAAAGGAGTAATCTTACAATCAGTTGATTTGTTACAAGCTGGTTCGTATGATAGAATAAAAGAATTAGTAGATTCGGCTATGAAAGTTGGTAATGAAACCAATTTAGGATTAAATTATATCGAAGATTTTGATTTAAGAGCCGAGGAAATAAATAGAACAACAGTTCCAACTAAATGGGAGCCAATTAATGCACTGATGGATGGTGGATTAGGACCTGGTGAACTTGGAGTAGTTGTAGCACCTTCGGGTGTAGGAAAAACATGGATTCTCACCGCAATAGGTGCAGAAGCTGTTCGGAGAGGTTTGAGTGTAGTACATTACACAATGGAATTATCAGAGCACTACGTTGGTGCTAGATATGATACTGTGTTTACTGGCATTCCTTCCACCGATTTGAAGGAAAAGAAAGATGAGGTCAAAGCAAAAATCACGAATCTTAATGGGAAATTATTGATAAAATATTTTCCTCCAAAGGGTGTTTCAGTAAAAAGGTTACAGCAACATATTGAGAAAATGGTTACGTTAGATAACAAACCCGATGTTATCATTGTGGATTATGCTGACCTCTTACTCTCCCACTCTAATAAGTCAGACTCTACTTATGCAGAGCAAGGAGGGGTATATATTGACCTTCGTGGAATGAGTGGCGAATTGGAAATACCAATTTGGACTGCATCTCAAACTAACCGTTCAGCAATTGATTCCGAAGTTATTGAAGCAGATAAGATTGCAGATTCTTATGCTAAAGTAATGAATGCCGATTTTATTATGAGTGTTAGTAGAAAATCAAAAGATAAATTGAATGATACTGCAAGAGCTCATATTATGAAAAACAGATTCGGACCAGATGGAATTACTTTCCCTATGAAAATGAATACAAACACAGGTTACATGGAAGTTTATGATGGAACATCACCTGATGGGGTAATTGCAACAAAACAATCTGCAAGTGGACAATTAGAAACTAAAAAACTCCTACATAAAAAGTATGTAGAAAATATGGGATAGTATGGGAGTATTAAAATGGAAAGACCCTTGGCAAAGAGATTATACAGAACTTAATGTTTTATATGATACTGGATTCTGTAATAGAATATTTCATTGGGAAATTGCAAGTCATTTAAATCGTGAGTTCTATAATAATGAGTTTACCATAGCAGTTGAAGAATCTCAATGGCCAGAATTAGATGAACTAATTAATTTACCAAATACCATAGTAATACCAAAAGAAGAAGAAATCAGATATTTTAATAACTTAAATGATATACAAATTAAAGATTGGGAAACTTTAGGTAAGGCGTTTACAAATGATATACCATTAGATTCAGAAAAAAATTATGTATCTAAATTTAGTTTTACTGATTTGGGATATTTCTTTGAACATAGAGGAGAACTAGTTGATTTAGAAATAAGACCATTGCAGTATATTAAACTAAAAGATGAGAATATTCAGACAATAATTGAAGATTCGGTATCTGATTTAGTTGGTGTTCATATGAGAAGAGGCAGAGGAGTTAAGATTCCAGAAACTTTGTACACTAATAGTGAGTATTCTGATTATATTAAATTTAGAGAAGAACAAGGGGCAATTGAAAATTCAATATTTACATATCATAGAGATGAAGAATACTTTGAATTATTTGATTCTATTTTAGAAATTAATCCAAATCAAAAATTTTATCTATCATATGATGTACCAGAAAAGTATATGAAAAATGTTTTAGATAAGTACCGAGATGTTTTGGTTACGAAAGAGGATTTGAGAAAAAAATTAGATTTAACTGGCTTTAAAAAAAGTAAAAAAATGCATATTGATAATATGATTGATTTATTTGGGTTATCGAATACTATGTATCTAATTGCATATCCTGTTTCCACTTGGAGTGTATTTTCACATGAATATAAAAATAAAAAAAGAAATTTTATACATGATGAGTTAGGGTGGATATTATCGAGATACGAGAGACTCTTAAAATAAATAATGTATCAAAAAAATTATAACAGACAAATATAAAAAAATAGTTATGTGTAATAATGGAAAATTTAAAAAATAATATTAAAATCATTTCGTTTTTCAATATATACTATAATTATAAACACGACCAAATGATTGGTCACTTCAAAACAATTAATAATTAAATATTTTATGGCAAATTCACAAGAATTATTTGAACAGATTAAAGATTTATTCGTTCAATTCGAAACAGAACACAATGGTGGTTCTAAAGCAGCTAAATCAAGAGCAAGAAAAGCAATTGGTGAAGTTAAAAAATTAGTAACAGATTATAGAAAAGCTTCAGTAGAAGAATCAAAATAATTAAATTACTATGAGCAAACTATTTCAAGAAAGAATTCCATTCAAACCATTCGAATATCCAACTTACTATACAGAAGGTTGGTTGAAACAAGCACAAGCATTTTGGTTACACACAGAAATCCCAATGCAAGGTGATGTTAAGGATTGGAATGAGAGATTAACTCCAGCTGAGAAAAACTTAGTTGGTAACATTCTTTTGGGGTTTGCTCAAACTGAATGTGCAGTTTCCGATTATTGGACTAATATGGTTACCGATTGGTTTCCTAAACATGAGATAAGACAGATGGCTATGATGTTTGGTTCACAAGAAACAATTCATGCAACTGCATATTCATACTTAAATGAAACATTAGGATTAGATGACTTCTCAGCGTTTCTGCACGAACCTGCAGTTGCTGAGAAGTTTGAACTCCTTACTGCAACATCCAATGAATGGAAACATACAGATTTGGCAACAAATCCACAAGCAAGAAAAGAAGTTGGTAGAAGTTTAGCAATCTTCTCTGCATTTAGTGAAGGGGTATCCCTATACTCTTCATTTGCAGTGTTGTACTCATTCCAAATGAGAAATATGCTAAAAGGGATTGGACAACAAATGAAATGGAGTGTAAGAGATGAATCTCTACATTCTAAAATGGGTTGCCAATTGTTCAGAGATATGTGTAATGAATATCCTACGTTATTAGAAGAGTGTAAAGAATCAATTGAAGAAGCTTCAAAATTAATTGTTCAGTTAGAAACAAACTTTATTGATATGATATTTGAACAAGGTGATTTAGAAAACCTTGAGAAAGAAGATTTGAAAGAGTTTATTAAAGCTAGAACAAATACAAAATTACAAGAATTAGGATATGACTCCATTCATGAATTCGATAAAACGAAGGCTGAAAAGTTAGAATGGTTCTATCACCTAACAGGTGGATTAACCCATACTGATTTCTTTGCCGTTAGACCTACTGATTATAGTAAGGCAAACGAAGGTGAAGATTGGGGAGATTTATTTTAAAATACAAATATATGAAAACATTTAACGAATTAGAAATAAGCGTAAGAAATTGGGCAATAGAAAAGGGTATAGATAAGCCAGAAAATGCACCAAAACAAATGCTAAAAGTGATGGAAGAAGTAGGTGAAACTGCTGGGGCACTTTTAAAAAATAATGAAGCAGAATTAAAAGATGGGATAGGTGATTCATTTGTAACTCTTATCATACTTTGTCAGCAATTAGGTTATTCCCCAACAGAATGTTTACAATTAGCATACAACGAAATAGAAAATAGAAAAGGTAAAACAGTTAACGGAGTGTTCGTTAAAGAAGAAAATTTATAAAAATGGCAAAAACAAATTACGGAGCAGATTTAGGTTGGGAACTTGATGTAGATTTCCCATCATGGGCAAATACAGAGATATATGTTAAAACTATATCTAAAGGATATTTGTTAGAAGGTGAAAAACCAAAAGATGCTTATTGGAGAGTTGCAACACGAGTTGCTCAAAGATTAGATAAACCACAATTGGCAACTAAATTCTTCGATTATATTTGGAAAGGTTGGTTAAACTTAGCAACACCAGTTCTTTCAAATACTGGTACTGATAGAGGATTACCTATATCTTGTTTTGGTATAGATGTTGCTGATTCCATATATGATATCGGAAATAAGAACTTAGAATTAATGTTACTTGCAAAACATGGTGGTGGTGTTGGTATTGGTATCAACCAAATCAGACCTGCAGGAGCTAAGATTACAGGTAATGGAACAAGTGATGGTGTAGTACCATTTGCTAAAATATACGATTCTACAATCCTTGCCACAAACCAAGGTTCAGTACGAAGAGGAGCAGCATCTGTTAACCTTAATATTGACCACAAGGATTTCGATGAGTGGATTGAAATCAGAGAACCAAAGGGAGATGTAAATAGACAATCACTAAATCTACACCAATGTGCAGTTGTAGGTGATAAGTTTATGAGAAAACTTCAAGATGGAGATGAAACTGCAAGAAGAAAGTGGGGAAAATTACTACAAAAAAGAAAAGCAACTGGTGAACCATACATCATGTACAAAGGAAATGTTAATAAAGCAAATCCTGAAATGTACAAAAAAAATGGATTAAAAGTTCATATGACAAACATATGTTCTGAGATTACATTACATACAGATGAGAACCATTCTTTTGTTTGTTGTTTATCATCAGTAAATCTATCTAAATACAATGAGTGGAGAGATACTGATTTGGTTTATACTGCAACTTGGTTCTTAGATGGAGTACTTTCTGAATTTATCCAAAAGGCTAAAAACATGAGAGGATTTGAAAATTCTGTTGCATCTGCTGAAAAAGGTAGAGCATTAGGATTGGGAGTTTTAGGATGGCACACTTACCTACAACAAAATGGTATTCCATTTGAAGGTATGGAAGCTCAATTTGAAACTCGTAAGATTTTTTCTCAGTTAAAGATAGAATCAGAAAGAGCATCAAGAGATATGGCAACCGAATATGGTGAACCTCTATGGTGTAGAGAAAGTGGATTTAGAAATACTCACTTAAGAGCAGTTGCTCCAACAGTTAGTAACTCTAAATTAGCTGGAAATGTATCTGCTGGTATCGAACCTTGGGCTGCAAATGTATTCACCGAACAAACTGCAAAAGGAACGTTCATTAGAAAAAACAATGAGTTAGTAAAGGTTCTAAGAAAAGCAGGTATCAATAATAAAGATACTTGGGATAAGATTATGGAAGATGGTGGTTCGGTACAAGATATCAAAGAACTTGATAAGTGGTGTTACTTAGAAGGTAAAATGGTACTTTGTGAAGAAATTACTAACGGAGATAGAGATAAAGTTTATCCTGTCAAGGATGTGTTCAGAACATTCAAAGAAATAAATCAAATGGATTTGGTTAAACAAGCTGGTATTAGACAACAGTATATTGACCAAGGAGTTTCATTAAATTTAGCATTCCCTTCCATTGCATCACCGAAATGGATTAACCAAGTAACTATGGAAGCTTGGAAACAAGGAATTAAAACGTTGTATTATATGAGAACTGAATCAGTTCTTAGAGGTGATATAGCAACAAGAGCGGTAGACCCTGATTGTGTTGCGTGTGATGGATAATAATTAATTAATAATAGGAGAAATTAAAATGGTAGAAGTAAAGAAATTTTATGCAGAATGGTGTGGACCTTGTAAGGTTCTAACACCTTTAATGGAAAACGTTAAAACTAAATTTTCAGATGTTAACTTTGAAAATGTGGATATTGATTCACAATTCGAAATAGCTCAGAAGTATCATGTACGTTCTGTACCAACAGTAATTATTGAAAAAGATGGTGTTGAAGTACAAAGAATGGTAGGAGTTCAATCAGAATTAGCATATACAAACGCTTTAACTGAAAATTTATCGTAAAATATTTGGATTTCTCATTTATTTTTCGTATATTTACATAGTAAATAATAAAAACATAATATATGGCAGGAATTAAATTTGTACATCACGAAGAAGAAGTAGTAAAATTAAAAGGAACACCTAAAGTTCCTTTTAGTAAAAGTAAAAAGTTAAGTAGTATGGATGGTGGTAATACGTTATACTATATTGATACGGAGGTTGCGTTTAGAATGAAACTAGAGAATTTTGTAGATTTCACACAAAAACATCCACAAAACAGTAGCTATGCTGTAATTACCATTCCAATCGAAAGAGTTTAAAAATAAAATAAAAAGTTATGTCAAAAACCTTATGGTTTTTTAGTAATAGGTTACGAGGAGAATCTCACCCTAGGTCAAAATTAACAACAGAACAAGTAATACAAATTAGAGACCTTTACTCCAAGGGGTTTTCTACAAATGTCATTGCTCGTAACTATAAGGTATCTACTTGGAATGTAGAAGAAATAGTAAAAAGAAAAACTTGGACACACATTTAAAATTTAAAAGAATTATGAATAAATACAATGAAAAACAACTCGAAGAGAATTATAATAAGTTTATCGAGGCACTTAAGAAATCTTTCGAAGGAGATAGATTAGAGAAATTACTACATATGTACTCAATGGATGAATTAGGACCAAACCTAATGTTATCACCAGCGAGTGGAAATGTTAATTATCACAATGCATATGAAGGTGGTTATATTGACCATGTTATGAATGTAGCTAGAAATTCACTCAGAATGATGAAACTCTACAAAGAAGCAGGTGGTATCATTGATTTCACACAAGATGAATTATTATTTGCAGCATTCCATCACGATTTAGGAAAACTAGGAAGTAAAGGAAAAGTTCATTATGTAACAAATCCTTCTGATTGGCACGTAAAGAATCAAGGTAAGATATATGTTAGTAATTCAGACCTATCATATCTAACACATACTGATAGAACATTCTTCTTATTACAAGAATATGGAATTAAATACAATGAAAACGAATATTTTGGAATCAAACTTACTGATGGTATGTATGATGAAGATAACGTAAAATATTTCAAAGTATTTGACCCAAAAAACTACTTAAAATCAAATATACAATTTATACTTCATTGGGCTGACCATATGAGTACTTGTATAGAAAGAGATACACAAAACGCTCCGTTTTAATATGTGTGGAATCATCGGAGGAAATAACTTTAACTCATCTTCTATAAAAGATGGGTTAGACAAGATACTACATAGAGGTAGAGATAATTCAACTATTGAACAAGTTGGAGATTTCTACTTTGCTCATAATAGATTATCAATACAAGATTTATCAGAATTTGCAAATCAACCACTTTGGAATGAAGATAAAACAGTTTGTATAGTTTATAATGGTGAACTATGGGGAAGTAAACTTACCGATAAACTTAAGAGTAAAATAACAATACCATTCAGAACAACTTCTGATACTGAAATTATATTAAACTCTTACTTAGAGTTCGGTGTAGATTCTTTCAAAGATTTAGATGGTATGTTTTCTTTTTGTATTATTGATACACGAAGTAAAACTGCATATTTAGTTAGAGATTATATTGGTGAACTTCCTTTTTGGTATTCAATTGATAAATTAACTAATAAGTTAGCATTCTGTTCAGAGAAAAAAGGATTACCTCTATCAGATATTTACATGACGAGTGTAAAGACAGTTTATCCGGGTACATATGTTGAATACAACTATGAAACACTATATCATAGTGTTAAAACTTACTATGAACTACCTAATGAAATAATAGAACACGATAGAGATACTATTATTAAGAATATAAGAAGTTTATTAGGAGAAGCCGTTCAAGCAAAAATGATTTCGGATGTTCCTATTTGTACACTTCTAAGTGGGGGAATTGATTCTGTAATAACAACATATCTTTTATCTAAGTTATATCCTAAATTAGAAGCATTTGTAGTAACAACAGAGGGTGGTAGTGATATAAAGTTTGCAAGAATAGCAGCAAAAGAATTTGGTATCAAATTACATGAAATTCATATGACAAATGATGAAATCATGAATTCAATTGATACTACGTTATATGTAACTGAATTAACAAAATGGCAGAATATAGGTAGTGCACTTGCAACTATCAAACTAGGTGAAGAGATAAAGAAACATGGATTTAAGGTAGTGTTTTCTGGTGATTTATCTGATGAGATTTGGGGTAGTTATGGTCACATTCAAGCATTTCATTATACACCTGAAACTTATGATATAGCAAGAAGAAAATTAATAAAGGATGTACATAAAGGAAACTTTCCATCACAAAATCAATCTATGATGTGGGGTGGTACTGTTGAAATTAGAACTCCTTACTCTTGGAGACCATTTGTAGAGTACTCTTTAAACATTCCTCCATTGTACCAAAATGAAAAGGGACATATGAAACCATTGTTAAGAGAAGCATTTAAAGGAGAAATATCAGATGAGTTATTGTGGAGAAAGAAAGTTTGGTTTGCACAAGGAGCAGGAACATCAGATGGTATAGAAAAAATAAAAGATACATTAAAAGACAGATTGAAAAATCAGTTTCAATATAAAGATGATTTAAATATAAAGAAGTTTTGGGATTAAATGTAGTTCATATAAAAGAAGAAGGTGAAGAGATGGATAAGGTCATTGAAGATACAATGGCTATTATTGATATGTATCCTGATATATTTCCTCATATGTACAAACAAGGATTCAAACTTGTTAAAAGAATCAAACGAGGTAATTTAGTTTTACAAGATGGTGTAATGATTACATTTACACAATATACACATGGTGGTAAACTATCTCGAAATGCAACAACGATAAAGAAAACAAATGATTTTATTATTCATCAGATAGCATCAGACCAAACCCAAAAGGGTTCAACTAAAAAGGTATTAGATGAATTTGTAGAATATTGTAAATCAAAAAAAGCTGGTAATATATTATTAACTGTTCGAGCTTTCAACGAAAGGGCTCGTAAATTCTATGAAAGATATGGATTCAAGTACGATTCAGATATACAATGGAATTCAAAAGAAACAGGTATAATACCAGGTGTAATTTATAGGTTACAACTAGAAAAAATAAAAAGTGAAAAGTTTTTTCAGTTTTAGCTTGTATAATTAAAAATAATTTCGTATATTTGTATAACAAATTCATTATAAGTCATGAAATGGGTTTGAATAATTTTTAAAAAAAAGAAATATTATGTCAAAGATTAAAACCAAATGGGTAAAAATACCTGTTGAAACAACTTCATCTTATTGGATGAACAACGTAGAAGATACTCAGTCAGATGTGTATTCGGAAGCGTATGCAAAAGCTTGGGAAAAATATTTTTGCTCAAGATAATTAAACAAACGCTGTGGGATTGGATACCTTACTCTAAATGGAAAGCGTTGAAATAGAAAAACATCCAAACCCTCACTATAAAAATGAAGTGAGGTTATAACAAATATTAAATAAAAGAATATTATGCATTACACAAAAAAGCAAGCTATATCATTAGCAAATTCCGCTTCCATTAAGAATAAAAATGGTAAAAATTGGGAAACAATCGTAGAAACTACATTTAAAAAAAATGAAATTCTACCAGATATAAAGGATTTAAATAAATCCTTGTTTAAGACAAAAACTTATTGGTTTTATAGTGGCGGTAATCGTTTAAGAACCAAACTTATTGACCAGTGGTTACCAAAATTCAATCATATTATTGAAGATAAAAATTCAATAGGAGACGCTCAAATTGATGAATTTATAATAGCAACTGATTCTTTAGCAATTGATTCTTCAAAAAAAGATTCACAATTTGGAGATAATTACAAATATATTGCTCTAATACGAGAAACACCTGATAAGAGACAAACCGAAAGATTAGATAGTATCAAACAAAATTATCCTACTAATTTCGAATATTATATTGGAGAAAGAGGACTTGAAGAATATATGGATTCTCTTACGAATCCAGTTGAAAAAAAACAATTACCAGTTGGAAAAGTCGAGTGGACTGGCATTGATAAGTTACTTGATAATGAAGTCAATAGAGATTTAGATGATGTTCATGTTTATGAGTTAATGGATTCTTTATTAGCTGAAATGAGAAATGGAAGTGTGAGAGGATTGGTAAGACCTTTGATTGGTATTAAGGCAAATGGAAAAGATTATTTAGTCGATGCTCATCATTTAAAAAAGGCGATTATCTTAATAAATAAATTTACGCAGTGGAACATAACCGAAGTACCTGTTTATTACTTAACTCATTTAGAAGATTGTACTGAAGAAGAGCTTACAATGTTGATGAGTGTAATTAATGTACTAGTAAAAAAATGGAATCCATTCAATTATGTTGGGTTATGGGAAAAAACTTATGATAAATTAAATGAAGAGGATAGAAAATTTCCATATACTAAATTGAGAGAAGAAATGGAAAGATTAAATCCATCAGACCCTGCAAAATCACCAATTCTTCATGCATTTTGTATTTCTGATAGAGCAGAGGAAAAAGATTGGGGAAATAATACTAAGAAAGTTACTTTTGGCAAATTAATGTTTACAGAAGAGGATTACACTAACAAATACAAACCAATTGTTGATTCCATAATAAAACTTAAAGAAAGAATAACTAAGACACGAGGTGTAATTGGTAAAGACTATATCAATAAAGATACAAAAGAAAAAGAGAAGTCACCAACAAACGTCAGCTCTGTTTTGAGAGCATTTGCTACTGAACTTTCTGTTCAAGGAACTGAGATATCAGATAAAGAAGTTTATTATCAAATATTACAAGAATTATCAAATGGATATTGGGATTCAAAAAATGGGGTATTGCCAATTTGGACAGATGAACAATCATATAACATAAAAAATTGGAGAAGTATTAGTAATTTTCCAAGAAGAGCGAATGAAATGAAATTTCTTGTAAGAGATGAAATAATTCCTACACTAGAAGAAGATTTAACTTCAGAATAGTACAAAATTAAATGATAGAAGATATACTAAATAAATACAAAAAGGGTACTTACGAAGGTGAGTACCCAACTGTATCTGAAGAAGATTTTACTTTACTCAAGAAAAACTTTGATAAAGATAAAGTAAAAGAAGCATTTGCAGAATTATTCATGGAGTATGAAATACCCTATGCAGAAATTAGTGAAAAAAATGCATATGATGATTTCTTATCACTTAAGGGTTTCCGGTGGAGCCAGTATCTAAAGGAAGGACAATGGTTTCCACGAAAAGCAGCGGAATCTAAGTATCCACTAACATACGATGGAAAACAACAATACTTTTCTCGTATCAATACAGGTAACAGAGCATCTAATTACTTTCAACAACACAACAGATGGAGTGTAGATGGTTCAGTTTCACCAGGTCCAAAAAGAACTTGGGAAACAAAAGCATTTATGGTATCATTAATGGGTGCAGCTTATTCTTTAAAATTACCACAAGTTGGTAAAAAAGAATTAAGAACAATGATTGGATTGAGAAAATACATATGTGCTCAGTTCAAACCAAATGTAGCGAAGATGTTCTATGATATGAACAATGCTAAAACTGTACTTGATTTCTCAATGGGATGGGGTGATAGATTAGCAGGTGCATTTTCAAGTGAAACAGTTGAACATTATGTAGGGTTAGACCCTCGTAAAGAAAATCATCCGTTCTATGAACAACAAAGAGATTTTTATACTAAACATACATCTTTCTTTGAAACACCTACTAAAACAAACTTCTATGAATCACCAGCAGAAGATTTTGATTACTCTGAATATAACGAGTACTTTGATGTAGTATTTACATCACCTCCATATTTCTCAGTAGAAAGATATTCACATGATGATACTCAGAGTTGGGTAAGATATAAAAACATAAACGATTGGAACAAGAACTTTTTACATACTACTTTAGGTAAGATTATACCAACAGTAAAGAAAGGTGGTATCATTGCAGTGAACATAGCGGATGTATATGCTAGTTCCAAAGGTGATAAGGGATGGTTAGAGATTTGTAATCCAATGATTGATTATCTTACATCACAAGGATTAACTTACAAAGGTTGTATTGGTATGGAAATGGCAAAGAGACCTAATAGTGGTGGAGCAGGAACTGCTAAAGATGATGGACAGTATTCAGAAGAAAGTTTAAAATTAGCAGAAGAAACAAAAAATCAAACTTTTTGTGAACCTGTTTGGATATGTCAAAAATAATTCGTATATTTGTATAAATAAATAAAACAGAACAGATTGTATCAAAACATTTATTACCAACGAGAAAGAAATTTAATCCATCTTTGGGATGACCAAAGAGGATATTCTGCATTTCCATACACACGATATGCTTATGAACCTGCACAAAGAGGTGAGTATAAATCTATTTATGGAGATAGTTTATCCAAAATTTATAAGTTTAAGAAAGATGACCCAAATTTATTTGAGTCAGATGTACCTGAAACTACACGAGCATTAGTAGATATGTATTCAGATAAAGATGATATATCAGACGGTCATGTTATCTTAACATATGATATTGAGTGTGAAATGATAAGTGGATTACCAGACCCACTAGAAGCTAAGAATGAATTAACTTCAATTGCACTTCACGATTCTGCAACAGACCAGTATTGGGTATTGGTTGTTGATAAGGAAGGTGGTATGAAAGAAAAGACTACTGATAAGTGTATCGTATTCCCATTCCAAGATGAACGAGATATGTTAGCTAAGTATTTGGAGTTATATGAGATGATTAATCCCTCAATCGTTACCGGTTGGAATATTGATTTCTTTGATACACCAATGTTATATAATCGTATAAAACGATTAATGGGAGAAAAACAAGCAAATAGATTATCACCAATCGGACAATGTTTCTGGTCACCTTATCGTAAAAGATACTTTATGGCAGGTGTATCTTATTTAGATTACATTACACTTTATAAGAATTACAATTATGGTGAACTACCAAACTATCGATTGGATAGTGTTGCACAAAAAGAATTGGGTAGAGGAAAGATTGAGTATGATGGAAACTTGGACCAATTATTTAGAGATGATATTGAAAAGTTTATCGAATATAACTTAGTAGATGTTGAGTTAGTAGTTGAGTTTGATAAAAAACTTCAGTTCATCGATTTGTGTAGAGGTATCTGTCATGCGGGACACGTTCCATATGAAGATTTCGTTTACTCATCAAAGTATCTTGAAGGAGCAATGTTAACTTATCTTAGAAGAAAGGGATTGGTTGCACCAAACAAACCAGCAGATAGGCAAGAACGAATGCAAGAAATTCGTGATAATAATCAAGAGAAATTTATTGGAGCATATGTAAAAGCTCCAATTGTTGGAAAATATGATTGGATATATGATTTAGATTTAACATCTCTATATCCTTCTATTATTATGACCCTCAACATTTCACCCGAATCAAAGATTGGTAAGATTCAAGATTGGGATGCAAATAAATTTGTTAAAGGGGAAGTTGATACTTATTATATCGGAGATAATACCATATCTAAAGAAAATTTAAGAAAGTATTTAGATGATTCCAAATTCTCAGTTGCATCGAATGGTGTACTTTACCGAACCGATACCGTTGGTTGTATACCTGGTATTCTTGACTTGTGGTTTCAAAAACGAGTTGAGTATAAAAATGAAATGAAAAAATATGGGAAAGCAGGAGATGATGAAAAATATGCCTTCTATCACAAACGTCAGTTGGTTCAGAAAATTTTACTTAACTCTTTATATGGTGTGCTTGGGCTTCCTGCCTTTCGGTTCTATGATGTTGATAATGCTACCGCTGTTACCACGACAGGACAGACAGTTATTAAATCAACTGCGGATATGGCTAACATCAAGTACAACAAGGAGCTTAATACTCCTGATTTGGATTCTAACATATACATCGATACTGATTCTGTATTCTTCTCAGCAGTTCCTTTAATGGATAAACGATTTCCTAATTGGAAAGATGAAGAACAAGATACAATTGCTGGTTATGTAAATGATATTGCAGAAGAGATGCAAGATTACCTTAATGATTTCTATGATATACTTTCAACAAAGGTTTTAAATGTTGATAAAGATAAACACAGATTAGAGATTAAGAAGGAGTATGTTGCAAAAGCAGGATTGTGGGTAGCAAAGAAACGATATGCACAATGGATTATATCAGATAATGGTGTACCAGTAGATAAGTTAGATGTAAAAGGATTAGATGTAAAACGTTCATCATTCCCAAAAGCATTCCAAGAATGTATGGGTACAGTTCTTATTGATATTCTAAAAGGTAAAACCGAAGAAGAGATTTCAGATTATGTTTTAGATTTCAAAAAGAATATGGTAAATAGACCTACATCCGAGATTGCAAAGAACTCAGCAGTAAAGAATCTTAAAAAATATATGCCGAAAGGTAAAAGAGAACGATTCTCTATGATGAAAGGAACACCTGCTCATGTTAAAGCAGCAATTCTATATAATGATTGTTTAAAACATTTCAATGCTCCTTTCAATTATGAACCATTAAAAAATGGTGATAAAGTTAAGTGGGTATATCTTAAAGATAATCCATTGGGAATTGATGGTTTAGCATTCACAGGTTATAAAGACCCACCAGAGATTGAGAAGTTTTTAGCTACTTACATTGACCACAACAAAATCTTCGAAAGAGAACTAGGACATAAACTACAAGTTTTCTTTGATGCAGTTGGTTGGGGTGAAGTAATAAGTGAACAAAGAACTGCTGAAAAATTCTTCAGTTTTTAGTAACATGACAATTTGTCATGTTTAAGTAAAATGGTATAATAAATGAACTATAATATAATAAATTAAAATAAATGAGTGAAAAGATTTACGTCCGTAAAATTGAGACTTGGACAATCTCAGCTGCAAGTGACCCGATTGAGGTTAATGTAGAAGCATTAAGAAAATGTGAACCACCATATGAAGGTGATTCAGAACAAGAATTAGTAAACTATCTACAAAACAATGTGTGGAATGAATATGAATTCTATGATAATGAACACAATAAAGAAGTTTATGGTGAAGATGAAATATATGATTTAGGTATGGAAGAAGCTTATACTGAACATGAGTTCTTTGATTCTCGTAATAAAGGTTGTGATGAATCTATTCAAGTAGGTGTACCGAATAAAGAATGGACAAAAACTGGTGGATTTCAACCATTAGCATATGGAGAAAACGAATATTAAATAAAAAAGAAATGGCAAAACAATTAAAATTTGATGTACAAGCAAGAGAATCCCTTAAGAATGGATTAGATACTCTTGCAGATGCGGTTAAGGTTACACTAGGACCGAAAGGTAGAAACGTTCTACTACAAAAAGGACAAGGTTCGCCACATATTACTAAAGATGGTGTATCGGTAGCAAAAGAAATTGAGTTAGAAGATGTGTTTGAAAACATGGGTGCTCAATTAGTTAAAGAAGTTGCATCCAAAACTGCTGATGAAGCGGGAGATGGTACAACAACTGCAACTGTTCTTGCTCAAGAGATAGCAAGATTAGGATTCGAATCAGTTGAAAATGGTGCAAATCCAATGGAACTTAAAAAGGGTATTGAAAAAGCTGTTAGTATCGTAACTGAAGAACTTGGTAAACAAGCAATTGTTGTAGGTTCTGATTATGATAAAATTAAACAGATTGCTACAATATCAGCAAACAATGATAATGTAATTGGTGAACTTATCGCAGATGCTTTCCAAAAGGTTGGTACTGATGGTGTAATTACAGTTGAAGAATCAAAAGGTATTCAAACTTCTATGGAACTTGTAGAAGGAATGCAATTTGATAAAGGATTCTTATCAGCACACTTTGTAACAAATACAGAGAAGATGGTTGCTGATATGGAAAATCCATACATTTTACTATACGATGGTAGATTATCTAATATGAATGATATTCTTACGTTACTAGAAGGTATCTCTGGTGAAAGTAGACCTCTTGTTATTATTGCTGATGATGTGGAAGGAGAACTTCTTGGAACACTTGTAGTAAATAAATTAAGAGGAACTCTTAAAGTATGTGCAGTTAAGGCACCTGCTTTTGGTGATAGAAAGAAAGAAATGATGAATGATATCTCAGTATTGACTGGAGCACAATTCATTTCACCTGAACTTGGATTGAAAATAGAAGAAGCTACACTAGATATGTTAGGTACTGCTGAGAAGGTTACGATTGGTAAAGATAATACAACTATCGTAAATGGAGCAGGTAATATTGATGATATCAAAACAAGAATTGAACAAATAAAATCACAAATTGAAACAACTGATTCAGATTACGATAAAGAAAAACTACAAGAACGTTTAGCGAAACTAAGTGGTGGAGTTGCAGTTCTTTATATAGGTGCTGGTTCTGAAGTTGAGATGAAAGAAAAGAAAGATAGAGTAGATGATGCACTTCATGCTACAAGAGCTGGTATCGAAGAAGGTATCGTTGAAGGTGGTGGTATTGCATTATTGAAAATTCAAGATACTCTTGGAAATTATGTACATATGGAGGAATCAGACTCATTTAATAAAGGATTTGATATCATCCAAACTGCATTAGCATCTCCATTATCTCAGATTCTTAAAAATTGTGGTGTAACTGAAGGTTCTGTTGTAGAATATATTAAACAGAATGGTGGTGGATACGATGCTAAGAACGAAAAGTTTGTAGATATGTTCGAAGCAGGTATTATTGACCCTAAGAAAGTAACAAGAACTGCAATTGAAAATGCAGCATCTGTTGCTTCTATGATTTTAACAACTGAATGTATGGTAGTGGATAAGCCAGAAGAAAAACCACAATTTCCTGTGATGCAAATGCCAGGAATGTAAAATAAATACGAAAAAGTTTGGTAGTATCAAATAAATTTCGTATATTTGTACAAATAATAAATTATAATTAAGTAAACAATGGAAAAACAATCATTAAGCAGGTTCGTATCAAAGTACAACCTATCAGGTCTAGTAGAATCTGTAAAGTGGGAATCAAAAGATGGTTCTCTAACTACTTCTTTCATCTCTGATGATAAATCAGTTTTAGGAAGTGTAAGTATGAAAGAGTTTGATAGTTCAGATGCATCATTTGGTGTATATGATACAACCAAACTAACAAAGATGTTATCGGTTCTCGGTAACGATGTAGATTTCTCAATGAATGATATTGATGGGAAACCAGTATCTTTGAAATTCAAAGATAAATCAACATCTGTAAATTATATGTTAGCTGATTTATCAGTTATCCCTAATGTACCAGATTTGAAACAATTACCAGATTTTAATGTAGAAATTAAATTGGATTCAAGTTTCATCTCTACGTTCATTAAAGCAAAGGGTGCATTGCAAGATGAGAACAATTTTACATTTACTTGTAAAGAAGGTAATGGTCAGATTATCTTAGGATATTCTAATATTAACACAAACAGAATTAATATTGATGTTGATTGTGTATGTGAAGGTGATGTAGACCCAATTTCATTTTCTGCAACATACCTAAAAGAGATATTAGTTGCAAACAAAGAAGCAACTGATGCAACTTTAAAGATTTCTTCTCAAGGATTAGCCCACATTTCCTTTTCAATTGACAATTATGAATCAAATTACTTTCTTGTAGAAATTCAATCTTAATGAGCACTAAATATTTTTACGAACAAAGTAAATTTTCTGAGTTCAAATCTAAAAAAACTTACCATGAGTTACTTGATATGACTGATGGTGAGTTTGAGGATTGGGCAAGGTTAATCCGTAAGGAGATTGTCGATGCGTGGGATATTGATGGGCAACCTCCTGTTAAAGGAAAAACAGAAGAACAAATTATCAGCCATTTTGGTAAATTGAAAAAAGATGAATGTAATTTCTTTATTAAAGATGATGAAGATAAAGAATCATTGGGGATTATAAAAAACTTTAATAAAAGTCAAAGTGTAGTAAATCAGTTTTTTCCAACAATGTTGAAAACTAGAATTTCTATTGGTGAATCAGCTGATGGCGGAACATCAATTTATGATTATTTTGCAGAAGATAGTTTAGAAGGTGGTTTCATTAAAACAATGGCAAGAGCGGTTAAGAGAGATTCCATGTATGCATGGTGTCGTTCATTAACAACTGTTAAAGATGAGAATCCTTTTTGGAATGGACAAACACCATATAAGTTCGTAAAGGATGTATATGATGGTAAGATATTCAAAGGCAAGTGGGAAAACTATGATATTGTACTTCACAGAACAACTGAAGCTTCTATTAGAAAATACGGACCTTTAAATGAAACTAAACAAACGTATGGAACAATCCTATTCTTAACTGGTAAACAAGTAAGAAGATTAGTAAAAGAAGGATTTCTAAACAAACGTCAGATTTCAAATATTGGTGATATACCTAATTCAAAAACTTTAAAAAATGGTAAAGTTGTTAACTATGTTTACAATGTAAGGTGGTATGAAAAATCAGATGGTATTTTCCCTAAGATTATACAAGCATTTAGATTAGGTTTAGGACAACCTGCTGTAAACTTTCCTGCATTAACTGCAAAATGGATTTACGAAAACTATACTAATCATATTGAACAAGAAGAACCATTACATATTTATGATTCATCGAGTGGTTGGGGTGGTAGAATTGCAGGAGCAATGAGTAGTAGAAAGAAAGTTCACTACGTTGGTACAGACCCTAATCCAGATAACTTTATTGATGATTTGGGTATTTCTCGATATGAATACATGGCAAAGTTCTATAATGATAAAGTAGTTGATACTCATTCAGAAGCAATGAGTAACTTCTTTACAGTAGAAAAGCAAGGTAACACCTATGAGTTATTTCAAGATGGTTCAGAGTTAATTAAAAACAATCCTGAGTTCCAAAAGTATAAAGGTAAATTAGATATTTCATTTACTTCACCTCCTTACTTTAATAGAGAACAATATTCACAAGATGAGAACCAATCGTTCAAAGCTTATGGTGAGTATGATGATTGGAGAGATAACTTTTTAAGACCTACTCTTACAACAATCTATGAATATCTTAAAAACGATAGGTATATCCTATGGAATATTGCTGATATCAAAATTGGTAAATCAATTTACTTTCCACTAGAACAAGATTCGATTGATATTCTTCAATCACTTGGTGGTGAATATAAAGGTAAACTTAAGATGACAATGGCAGCAATGATTGGTGCAAATGTAAACAAACGAGAATCAATTGAAACAGGTATGAAAAACTTAGTACAAGTTGGAACTACTTGGTACAAATATGAACCTATATTCGTATTTCATAAAAAGTAATTAATGCATTATTACCAACGAAATAAATTTGTAGATTTTAAATCAAATATTCTTTTCCATGAATTACTTGATACTAGTGATTCCGAATTCGAAGATTGGGCAAAGACTTTGCGTAAAGAAGTTACTGAACAATGGGATGAGTTCGGAAATCCACCTGTTATCGGAAAAAATCATGATAAGATTATTACATCACTTGGTAAATTAAAATCAAATGATTGTGATTTTATTGAAAAAGATTTAAGTGGTGATGATGAATCATTAGGTATCATTAAAAACTTTAACAAAGATGCATCTGTTGTAAATCAGTTCTTTCCTACAATGTTGAAAACTAAAATATCAAGTGGAAAAACTGCTGAAGGTGGTTTATCTATTTATGATTATTTTGGTGACCCTACAATGGAAGAGCAGTTTATTAAGATAATGAAGAGAGCAGTACGAAGAGATTCTATGTATGTTTGGTCTCGCTCACTTGTTAATAAAAAAGATGAGAATCCTTTTTGGAATGGTCAGAGTGGATACGAATTTATCAAAGATGTTAAAGATGGAAAAGTATTCACAGGTAAATGGGAAAACTACGATATCTATTTAACGAAATCAAAAGATAGTACATTTGATAACTACGGAACATTTAATGATGAGTATGTTGGGTTTACAAACATATATCTAACATCAGATGAAGTAAATGAATTAGTAGATAATGATTACTTAAATTCAAGACAAGTTTCTAACATAAATAAAATAGAAGAATCTTCAACATCTAAAGTGGGGAAGGTAACGAAATATTCTTATATGGTTAGATGGTATGATAAAACTGAAGGATTATTTCCTAATATGTTAAGAGTAATACGTTTAAGTTGTGGACAAGCAGCTGTAAACTTTCCTTCATTAACTGCAAAGTGGATTTATGAAAATTATACTAATCATATTGATTCAACTGAACCTATAACTGTTTATGATTCATCTAGTGGATGGGGTGGTAGAATTATAGGTGCAATGAGTTCTCGTAAGAAAATTCATTATGTTGGTACAGACCCTAATCCTGATAACTTCTTAGATAATGAAGGAATTTCTCGTTATGAGTATGTAGCAGATTTTTACAACAAGAATTGTATAGATAATCATTCGGATAAACTTACATCATTCTTTGATGTTGAAACACAATCTAATACATATGAACTCTTTCAAGATGGTTCAGAGTTAATTAAAAACAATCCTGAGTTTCAGAAGTATAAAGGTAAAGTTGATATATCATTTACATCACCACCATATTTTAATAGAGAACAATATTCACAAGATGAAAAGCAGTCTTTCAAAGCATATTCTGAGTACGAAGATTGGAGAGATAATTTCTTAAAACCAACCTTAAAAACAATTTACGAATACTTAAATAAAGATAGATATATTTTGTGGAATATTGCAGATATTAAAATAGGTGAAAGTACTTACTATCCATTGGAACAAGATTCAATTGATATATTAAATCAACTTGGGTGTGAGTATAAAGGAAAGCTTAAAATGTTAATGACACGAATGGTTGGATTAGACCCTTCCAAGAGTGGAATTAAAAACGCAGTAAAACATAATGGGAAATCATATAAATTTGAACCTATATTCGTATTCCATAAAAAATAACAAAATATGACTAAAGCAGAAATAGTACAGGAGTTACTAGATAAAGGACATATTACCGCTGAAAAAGCAGTAGTATTGTTAACTAATGAAACTTCGAGGGGTGGTATTACTTATATACCATATCAACCAAATCCATATTGGCAAACCGAACCCAATATTCCAAATCAACCTTGGTACACAACAACAAATACATTTGAAAATAATATAAATAAAAAAGAAGATGAGTAATTTTAAACCATTAGGTGATAGAATTTTGGTAAGACCTGATTCTAAAAACGAAGAAAAGAAATCAAAAGGAGGATTAATCCTTACTGATTCCATCTCAAGGGGAACTAAAGTTTATGGAGAAGTAGTATCAGTTGGTACTGGTCTTTTCTCACAAACTGGAACTAAAATCCCAATAACAGTTAGTGTGGGTGATAAGGTATTATATACCAAACAAGAAGCTTCTAATACTATAAAAGTAGATGGTGAAGAACTTCTTATTTTTCACGAACATGAACTTTTAGGTTTTATTCAATGAGAAACTCTCTAACATACGATGATATTCAGTTAGTACCTCAGTACTCTACTGTTCCCTCTCGTACTCAAATTGACTTAAAAACACTTGTATCTCGTAGATATGGTATTTTAAATCCAATTGTAGCATCTCCGATGGATACAGTTTGTGGATTAGAAATGGCTTACAAGATATTTTTACTCGGTGGAGTGGGTTGTATCCACCGTTTCAATTCAATAGAAGAACAATCCAAAATAATCAAAGAACTATATCACAGAATTTATTCCGATGAATGGGGAAATCAATTTGAATCATGGGGAGTCATGATTGATAATTGGCATTCAGAAATTCCTCATGTTCCAATTATGGCATCCATTGGAGTAAGTGAAAGTGATAAAGATAGAGCAAAATCTTTAGTAGATAATGGTTGTAACATTATCGTTATTGATGTAGCTCATGGACACCACAAAAACGTTGAAACAATGTTGGGATGGTTGAAAAGTAACCTTGATGACAAAGTAGACATTATCGCTGGTAATATCGCAACCAAAGAAGCAGCTCAAGAATTAGAATCTTGGGGAGCAGATGGGTTGAGAGTCGGTATTGGTGGAGGTTCACTTTGTACAACAAGAGTTAAGACAGGATTCGGAGTACCGAATGTAAGTTGTTTAGAAGATATAGTATCTGTTGCGAAAACACCCGTTATGGCTGATGGAGGTATTCGTTCAAGTGGTGATATATCAAAAGCTCTTGCAATTGGAGCGAGTTCTGTTATGTTGGGTTCTCTAATCGCTGGTACTGATGAAGCACCAGGTCAGATTGTTGAAACTCAAAAAGGTCTTTATAAGAGATATAGAGGTTCTGCATCGTTAGAAACGAAAGTAACACATGGTCAAAAGGCTAGAAATGTAGAAGGTGAATCTACAACCATTCCCTACAAGGGCGGAGTTAAGTTCATAGTGAATGGGTTAATTGATGGAGTAAAATCGGCACTCTCTTATGGAGGTGCTCAAACATTAGAAGATTTTAATCCACCTTATGTACAGGTTACAAATTCGGGTATTAATGAAGCAAAACCACATTTATTATAAAGACAAGGTTATACAATTTAATTAAATTAAAAACAATTATTATGAGAAAACTATTATTAGTTGGATTGATGCTCTTAACGAGTATCGTTACTTTTGCACAAGTTAGTGGGAAAGTATTAGACATCGAAACTAATGACCCTCTACCAGGAGCAACCATCATCGTTCAAGGAACGGCGGATGGAGTTGTAACTGGTTTTGATGGTACATTTGAAATCGATGTTAAAAACGGAGAAGAATTGATTATCTCCTATCTAGGGTATGAAACTGCATTTGTTGTTTCTACTGTGGATGATTTTATGGAAATCTACTTAGAACCAGACCTAAATCAATTAGGTGAGGTTGTAGTAACTTCTGGTGTAATTGATATTGCGAAGGTGAGAGAAACTCCTGTTGCTGTATCAACCATTTCACCATCAGAGATTGCGTTAAAAGTAGGTAACCAAGAGTTTCCTGAAATCATGAATAAAACTCCTGGAGTTTACGCTACCAAACAAGGTGGTGGTTATGGTGATTCAAGAATCTCTTTAAGAGGATTTGACCAAAGAAACACTTCTTTCCTTATTAATGGGCAACCAGTTAATGATATGGAAAACGGATGGGTTTATTGGTCTAACTGGCAAGGTTTAACTGATGTTGCAAGTGGTATCCAATTACAGAGAGGATTGGGAGCTTCAAGATTAGCAGTACCATCTGTTGGTGGAACTGTATCAATCTTTACAAAAGCTGCTGAAGCAAGAAAAGGTGCATCTGTACAACAATCAGTTGGTAATGATGGATACTTTAAAACTACTGCTTCTGTATCAACAGGATTATCTGATAATGGATGGGCTACATCTGTGTTACTTTCTAAGTGGCAAGGTGATGGTTATATCTATAACACAAAAGGAGAGGGTTACACTTACTTCTTTGCGTTAGGATATGCACCTGAAGATTCAGACCATTCTGTTAACTTTTCTTTCTTAGGTGCTGGACAATGGCATCACCAAAGAGATGTTTGGGTTTCTATTAGAGATTACCAAAACTTCGGTAAAGAAGGAATTGATAGAAGATGGAATTCCAATGGTGGTGTTTTAAATGGTGAAGAATTCTCAATGAGAAGAAACTTCTATAACAAACCATTAGCAACATTAAATTGGGATTGGGAAATCAACGATAACCTTAAATTAGCTACATCATTATATGGTTCAGCTGGTAGAGGTGGAGGAACTGGTCCAAGAGGAAACAATTACAGAAACGCTACATCTGATATCTTACCATTCAGAAAGGATTTAACTGAACACTACTTAGAAAATGGTAGAGGTGCAAGAACTCCTGAAGGATTTATAGATTTCGATGCAGTTGTTGCTAACAATCAAGATACAACAGACCCATATAGTGGAGCTATTGGTGCATTTGAAGGTCAGTTAATTGGTTCTAATGGATTCAGAGATGATGGTGTTAATAGAGAAGTTCTTGTAAGAAGAGCATCTATGAACTCTCATGACTGGGTTGGAGCAATCTCTAACTTAGAATACGAAAGTGGAAATTGGAAATATTCAGTTGGTGTGGATTTAAGAAACTATACTGGTTATCATTATAGAACTCTTAACCACTTAATGGGATTAGATGGATACTACTCAACGGGTAATAGAAACTCTAATGGTCAAATTATCAATACTTTAGTGGAGGCATCTCCATTTAAAGGTACTGGTTTAAAAGGACCGAAGATTGATTATTACAATGTTGGTAAAGTTGGATGGCAAGGATTCAATGGTTTAGTTGAATATAAGAATGATAAGATTTCTGCAGTATTACAAGCAGGTACTTCTAATCAATCTTTCCAAAGACTTGATTATTTCGACCAACCAGATAATCCAGAATCAGATACTAAGAATCAAGGTGGAGGTTATCTTAAAGGTGGTGCAAACTACAACATTGATGATAAACAAAACGTATTCTTTAATGCTGGTATGATTTCAAGACAACCACAATTTGGAGCAGTATTCCCTAACTATGCAAATGATGTTAATCCAGATTTACAAAACGAAGAAATTAAATCATTCGAATTAGGATATGGTTTCATTGGTAGTAACTTTAAAGTTAATGTTAATGCATATTCAACAGTATGGGGTAATAGATTCGTTCAAAGAAGTTTATCTAATCAACAAGGTGTAGATGGTTCAGCTCAATTTAAAGATATCGATGTAGTACACAATGGTATCGAAGTTGAAACTTCTTATAACCCAACAGATAAGTTGAGATTAAAAGGTATGTTATCAATCGGTGATTGGAGATATACTAATGATTTCTCAGCAGAATTATTTGATGACCAACAACAATCAATCGGTACAGGTACATTATACCTAAAAGATGCTAAAGTAGGAGATGCGGCTCAGTTCACAACTTATGTTGAAGCAGATTACGAGATTATCCAAGGATTAAGAGTTGATTTAGGATATAGATTCGTTGATGGATTATATGCTGATTATTCAATCACAGATTCAGAATTTACTCAACCAGATAACCAAGGAGCTTTAAAATTACCGTCTTATGGATTGGCTGATTTAGGAGCAACTTATGTGTTTGATTTATTCGGAACTGATGCATCGTTTAGAGTTAACGTAAATAACTTATTTGATACTTACTACATTGCAGAGTCTAACACTAACATCCACGCTGATGGTAGTTCACAGACATGGAATGGTGTAGATACGAGAAACTCAGTATGGTTCGGATTCGGACGTACTTTCAACACATCTCTAAAAGTAAGATTCTAAAACTTATAAAATAAGGGGGATTAATTTCCCCCTTTTTTATTATGAAAAGCACAAAAAAAACTAATAGAATAGAGTTATTATATCAATATGGTGTAATATACTTCGGTACAGCATTAATGATGCTTTCTCCATTCATTATCGATTCAATTTATGGAAAGATGGGAATGGTTGTGGGGTTAATCCTCATTACAGTACAAACACAAAGAACAAAACAATATAATTTATCCTTACTTAATTTAGTAGGAATCACTGGTTACATATATTCACTTATAAAAACATGGTTATGAAAAAATTATTAATATTAGTTTTAATCTTATTTACCTTAACATCGTTTTCAACAACGATGTTTTGGGGTAAGATAGGACATAGAACAGTTGGTGAAATTGCACAAAGACAATTAACACTAACAACAGAACAACGAGTTAATGAAATTTTAGATGGACAAACACTTGCAGTTGCAAGTACTTGGGCAGATGAGATGAGGAGTAATCCTGATTTTGATAAATTTTCAACTTGGCATTATGTTAATCTTCCAATTGATAAAAATTATGAGGAAGTAGAACATACACAAGAAAATGTAGTAAAAATGATTAATACTGCAATTCCTATTTTACAATCACCATCTGCATCAAAAGAGATGAAAGCGTTTTGGTTAAAGTATTTGGTTCATATGGTAGGAGATTTGCACCAACCTTTACATACTGGAAGATTTGAAGATTATGGTGGTAGTAAAATCAAAGTAAACTTCAAAGGAAGAAAAGGAGCAGAGAATCAAACGAATCTTCATGTATTATGGGATACCGATATGATTGATGATTACAAGATGAGTTATACTGAATATGCTGATAAATTACAAAACCAATTTAAAGATACAGTAGTGGAACAAGGAAATGCTATCAAGTGGGCAAATGAATCACATGAGTATGTATCTAAGATTTATGAAACAAAAGATGGTTCATATTTATCATATGATTATGTATATGAGAATCTACCAATCGTAGATGAGAGATTATATTTTGCTGGAATCAGATTGGGTAACCTTTTAAATGAGATATTTGGAGAATGAGTAAATTAATAAACCTCTTTGGTGGACCTGGTATTGGAAAATCTTCAATAGCAAATGGAATCACCTATAAACTAAAAAAACAACACATTAGTTGTAACAACCCATATGAATTTCCCAAACGATTAGCTTGGGATAAAAATATACCAGCAATATCAGACCAACTTTATGTATTTGCAAATCAACATAGAGGAATAGCAGAATGTTATGGTAAAGTAGATTATATAATAATCGATTCACCAATTTTATTTTCTACAATTTACCACAGATATTATACAGAAGGATATCCTGCTGAATTTTATGGAGAACCTTTCCATAATTTAGTTATTGATTTACATAGAAAATATGATAGTATCAATATCTTATTAAAACGAGGTGAAACTAAACACAATGATAATGAACGATTTCAAGATTTGAAACAATCACTTGAAATAGATGAGTTGTGTAAAAAAGTATTAGAAGAAAATAAAGTTCCTTACCATGAAATAGAGGTTGGACCAAAAACCGTAAAAAAAATTATGAAATTATTAGGAAAGTCCAAATAATTTTCGTATATTTGTATAACAAATAATAATAGATAAAATGGCAAACTTACAAGAAATAGCAAAAAAGTTTAGAGTATCAGATAATTTTCTGAACTCAAAAGAAGATGCGTTACTAATCGTAGCAACATCAATGGTAGATTTAATCGGTGAATTAAACAGAAATCAAAACAGAGGTATTGATGAAAATCAAAAACAATCACTAATTACTAAATTAGAAAAGTTAGGAGAATTTTGTAAAGAAGTAAAAAACTCTACATTTTAATATGGCATTTTTCGAAGATAATAACACACAACCAAATAAGGTAGCAAATTCTCTATGGGTAGAGAAGTACAGACCTTCTAAACTAACAGAATACGTTGGTAATGAACATTTAAAGGATAAGGTAAAGGATTATCTTGAAAGTGGAGAAATCCCTCATCTTTTATTCTTCGGTAAAGCTGGTACAGGTAAAACAACATTAGCTAAGTTAATTGTAAATTCAATTGATTGTGACCATATCATTATAAATGCATCTGATGAAAATAATGTAGATACCGTTCGTAATAAAGTAAAAGGATTTGCTTCAACTGTTGGTTTCAAAGATATGAAAATAATCATACTTGATGAGTTTGATTATATGACACCAAATGCACAAGCACTTTTAAGAAACTTGATGGAAACGTTCTCAAAACATTGTAGATTCATTCTAACTTGTAATTATGTTGAGAAAGTAATCTCACCAATTAGAAGTAGAACACAAGAGTTTCAGATTGTACCTCCAACTAAAAAAGATGTTGCAGTTCAAATATCACAGATTTTAGGTAGAGAATCTATTAGTTTCCAACCAGCAAACCTTGTACCTATCATTGATAGTTCATATCCTGATATTAGAAAGATTATCAATACTTGCCAGTTGAATTCATCTAAGGGAGAATTAAAAGTTGATACAACCTCTGTAATTGATGCAGATATTAAATCAAAGGTAGTAGATATTCTTAAAGGTTCTGATGCAAAAGCCAATAAATGGAAAAATATCAGACAAGCAGTTGCAGATGCGAGAGTACAAGATTTCACAGAACTTTATACGTTCTTATATGAAAAAGTAGAAGTTTATGGTGGTACAAATACCTCAAACATAATACTAATCTTATCAGAATCACAACACAAAGATGCATTGGTAGTAGATAAAGAAATTACCTTTATGAGTTGTATAATTCAAATAGTTGGTATATTATGATAAACAAATTAAAAAAAGTTTGGAACTATCTAACTTGGTTAGAAGAACAACGAATGAAAGCCGCAATCAAATGTGGTAGTGCAGGACCTTTACTATGATAAACTTAGAAACAGATTCACTTGATGTATTGATACGAACACAACCAAAGTTAATGGTTATGTTTGGAACTGATTGGTGTGGGAATTGTGATGTTCTTAAACCATATTTTGAGAAAGTTTCTAATCAACAACAAAATAGACAAATTCCGTTTGTGTATGTTAATCCTGATAACTCACCAAATAGTAGAGAGTTAGTTGATTTAACAAACATACCAATGGTAGTTGCTTTTAAGAAAGGAAAGGTAATTGCAAATGAATATGGAAACAAAGAAGAGATAGTTGATAAAGTTTTATCAATTTTATTAGGATAAATAAAATATTTTTTGTATATTTGTATAACAAATAAACTTTAAAAGATGAAATACGACCACGAAAATCCATTAAATGAAGCAGAGTTAGAAGCATTGGGTAATGAGAACTTTGATTCTTTTCTTGCATATCTCGATAGTAAAACAGAATATCTTAAACAATTCACTAAACCACTTAGTTCATATCATACCAAAAGATTTGCTTCATTAAGTTCAGCACAACAAGGTAAATCAATCACAGAAGAAGAACTTAAGAAAGCTAATGATATTGGTAGAAAGAATGAACTAGAAGCTATTGATAAGATTAAAAACAAAGAGTGGAAAGAGAAGGAAATCGAAATGTTAAAGAAAACAGTAAAAAATGTAAAAACAGACCGTTCACAATGGTTCGATTAAATAAATAAATTATGGCAAAGATTATAGGAATGAATAATGGTGGAAATACACCCCCACCTCAACAACCAAAGATAGATTTATCTAAGGCAACAGAAATGAAATGTGAAGAATGTGGTGGTACTGTGTTTATACAAGGTACTAAGTTCTTGAAGATTTCAAAGATAGTAACAGGTACACCACAAGATGCAATCATACCAGTAGAGTTATATCTATGTGGTGATTGTGGTGAAATAAACAAAGAGTTATTACCAAAAGAATTACAGAATAATGGCAACTAGAACACTATTTGACCATATAACAAATATAACTTCAGTTCAAAATCCAAAGTATTGGGATAGTTTAGAAGATGCTGATAAGAAAACATGGAGTAACTATATGGTACATCGTTTTCTTTCTATGAATCCTGATTGGATAGAAGTTCTTTCAGAGATACAACCATACACACAAGTTTTAGAACCGAAACAATTATATCTTGCTCTTATCGGTATATTACCAAAAGGTAGAAGATATTTGAAATATACAAAAGGTAAGAAAGCAAACAAGTACGAATCTTGGTTAATTGATTTACTTATACAAGATTTTAATTGTTCAAGTATAGAAGCAGAAGATTATTGTGAAATACTTTATGCAACTAAAGAAGGTAGAGAAAATATAAAGTTCATTTGTGAAAAGTATGGTATTGATAAGAAACAAATAACTAAATTAAAGTTGAAACTTTAGTAGAAAAAATTAGGATATATCAAATATTTTTCGTATATTTACATAGTAAATAAAACATAAAAGTATGGCAAGAGTAAGTTATTCTCAGTATGGTATGTATAGTTCATGCCAACAACAGTACAAATTAAATTATATTGATAAGTTAGGTATTAGTAATGCTAATATCCATCTTATATTTGGTAGTGCAATGCACGAAGTTATTCAACATTTCTTAGATGTGATGTATAATGTAACTAAAAAACAAGCATTAACACTTCCACTTGAATCAATGTTACAAGATAAACTTGTAGAACACTTTACTAAGTATAAAGAAAAGATGGGTGAAGATGACCCATGTACTAAGAAAGAACTTCAAGAGTTCTTTGAGGATGGTAAGGCTATCCTAAAATACTTCACAAGTAAATTAGATAAGTTATACACTAAGAGTGGATTCGAACTTATTGCAATTGAACAAAGATTAAATGCTGAGATTAAACCTGGTGTTAACTTCATCGGTTTTATTGATGTACTCCTAAAGGATAAAACTACTCAAGATTATATTATCATTGATTTAAAAACATCTACACGAGGTTGGAACAAATATCAGAAAGCTGATAAAGTAAAAACTTCTCAGATGTTACTATATAAGAAATTCTATTCTGAAAAATACGATATACCATTAGATAAGATTAAAGTAGAATATCAAATACTCAAACGAAAACTTTGGGAAGGTGCTGATTTTGTACAACCAAGGATATCTAAGTTTGTTCCTGCAAATGGTAAACCCTCAATGAATATGGCATGGAAAAATTTCATGTTCTTTGTTGATTCAGTATTTGGTGAAAATGGTGAGATAATTCAAACTGAGTTTCCAACTAATAAAGGTAAACCTTGTGATTGGTGTGAATTCAAACAACGAGGATTATGTTCTGCATGGAATTAGTAACGTTTTTATAATTTATATATATTTATATAAAACAATAAAAGGATAGTTATGGCAGAAACAAAACTTACAACAGTAAAAATAATTAAAGATATTTATTCTAAATTCAAAAAAATATCATTTGACTCAAATATAACCCTACAAAAACTGGTTAACAGGTCTGTAAACAAATATATTGAAGATGAAGATTTTAGATTGGATATTAATAAATATGATAATCTACATGAGAGCGGTTCTCAATTTTAATAAGAAAGTAAAAAAACAATGAGTACAACAAGTAGTAACTCCGGACCTCAATTAAACACACTTAGGTCTACCTACAATGAATTAGTTTCTAAGAAGTTATTCTTAGGTAAAAGTAAAAAAGTACAATGGGAATCTAAGAGAAGATTCGGAAACATTTAAAAAATTATTAATAAAGGTTATATGAGTAAAAAGAAGAAAATTTTATTACTATCTGATGACTTACGAATGTCATCGGGTATAGCAACAGTTTCTAAAGAATTGGTTTTTGGTACTCTTGATAAATACGACTGGGTTCAATTAGGAGCAGCAGTTAATCATCCAGAAAAGGGTAAGGAAATAGATTTAGGAGATGATGCGAAAAAAAGAAGTGGAATAGAAGATGCTTCTCTTAAAATTATTCCATGGACAGGTTATGGAGATGCAAACATTCTTCGTGAATTAATTATGAGACATCAACCTGATGCAATTCTACACTTTACAGACCCAAGATATTGGAGATGGTTATATGAGATGGAAGCGGAGGTAAGACAAAATCTTCCTATTTTATTTTACCACATTTGGGATGATTTACCAGACCCGGATTACAATAGAAACTACTATGAATCATGTGATTGGTTGGGATGTATCTCAAGACAAACTTATGGTATTGTAAGTAGAGTAGGTAATATAGATTCAGAAACAATCAAACCATTAGAAGATTGGCAAGTATCTTATGTACCACATGGTATCAATTCAGAAACCTACAAACCAACTATTGTAAATGAGGATTTCAAAAAACAATTACTAGGTGATAAGGATTATAAGTTTGTATTATTTTGGATGAACCGAAATATCAAACGTAAACAACCATCAGATGTTATTTGGGCATTCAGTAAATTTGTGAATGGGTTACCTAAAGAAGATAGGGATAAGGTGTGTTTAATTATGCATACAAATCCGATTGACCAGAATGGAACTGATTTAGTATCTGTATCTGAGAAAATCGCACCTGGATGTGATATAAAATTCTCAACCGATAGAATTACACAAGAACAACTAAATCAGTTATATAACATAGCAGATTGTACAATCAATATTGCGGGTAATGAAGGATTTGGGTTAACAACTGCAGAATCTGTTATGGCAGGAACACCATCTATTATAAACGTTACAGGTGGATTACAAGACCAATGTGGATTCAAATGGATTTCTGATGATAAAAAAGTAGATGGAAAATACCTAACTGCTGAAGATTATAAAGAAATTGGTTCACTTCACAATTACAGAGATTGGGAAGATAAAGTAACACATGGGGAATGGGTAAAGCCAGTTTGGCCAAGAGTTCAAACTATGGTTGGTTCAGTTCCAACTCCTTATATCATTGATGATAAGGTTGATGTAAATGAAGTTGCAGATGCAATTAGATATTGGTATGATATTCATCCAGAAGATAGAAGAGAACGAGGATTAAAGGGTAGAGATGAATTTTTAGGTGAAATGGGATTGAATTCTAAAAATATGTGTAAAACACTTGTTGATGGAATTGAAACTACATTTGAAAATTGGAAACCAAAAGATAAATTTAACGTTTATAAAATTAGGTAATGAGTAAGCCAATCTTCATAGTTAGATTACCAGGTTACTGGAATCCTAAACAATTTGATATATCAAGAAAAGCAATTTACGATAGAAAAGAACTATCAAATGAGTATCATGTATTAGTATTATCTGATAATGAAGTTGAAACTATACGATTTGAGTGTTATAACTCACCACATGAACCAGAAAAGTTAGAAGAAATAACAAAACTAACTCAGATATCAATAGAAAGATGTTTGAGAAACGAAGAAGAAAACCGATTAAGAGAATTAGAAGATGAATAAACCTTTATTAGTATATCAGGCACCAATAGCAACTAGAAGTGGTTATGGTGACCATTCAAGAGATATCTTGAAATCATTATTTGAATTAGATAAGTACGATGTTAAAATTGTACCAACACGATGGGGAAATACTCCACAAGACCAAATCAATCCACAAACTGAGTTTGGACAAAAGGTTATACAAAATATAACAACTCAAGTTGATAGAAAACCAGATATTTTTATACAAGTATCGGTTGCAAATGAATTTAAAAGAGTTGGTGAGTATAATATTGGGATTACTGCTGGAGTAGAATCTACGGTTGCACCTCAAGAATTTTTACAAGGTGGTAATCAGATGGATTTAATCATAACACCATCAGAGTTTACAAAAGAAGTTTTGGTTAAAACAACATATACTCAAGTTGATAAAACAACTAAAAAAGAAATAGGGCAAGTCAAATTAGATAGACCTGTTGAAGTTTTATTTGAAGGAGTTGATACTTCTATATTTAATGGAAAATCAAAAAAATCGGTTTTAGATTCAGTTGATACTGATTTTAACTTCCTTTTTGTAGGACATTGGTTAGCAGGTGGATTGGGACATGATAGAAAGGATGTAGGAATGATGATTAAAACATTTTGTACTGTTTTTAAATCATTACCAAAAGATAAACAACCAGGTTTTATTCTAAAAACATCTCATGCAGGTTTCTCAGTAGGTGATAGAGAAAAGATAGCAATTAATATAAAAAATATAACTGAAGAATTTGGTGATAAGTGTCCTCCTATTCATTTAGTATTTGGGGATTTATCCGAATCAGAATTAAATGATTTGTATAATGATGATAAAGTAAAAGCAATGGTATCATTTACCAAGGGAGAAGGATATGGTAGACCACTTGCAGAATTTGCTACAACGGGTAAACCAATCATTGTTTCTAATTGGAGTGGATTCACAGATTTCTTACCAAAAGAACATACACTCTACTTGGATGGTGAGCTACAAAACATTGATGAATCAGCTTCTAATAAATTTTTATTAAAAGAAGCTAAGTGGTTTTATGTAAATTATTCTAAAGCAGCTCAAGTATTGTATAAAACTTATGATAAATACACAGATGCACTAAAACAAAGTGCAGGATTGAAAGTTAATATAAACAAGAATTTCACACTAAATAAAATGACAAGTAAATTGGGTGAAATACTTGATAAATATGTTAAGGTAACACAAAAAATAGAAATGAAATTACCAACTATTAATAAACTTTAATGGCATATACAAGACAATATCAGGCATTTCTAAAACCGGAAAGAAGAGTTGGTAAAGCATTAATCAGACCACGAAACATTTATAGAATCACAACTTATAAAGGAGGAGAACCTGCAACTAGAAGTGGTGAAGATGCAAGATATGTATTTGTTATTGGTATTGTGGATAAAATGGTTCATTGTATTAAACTTAATCCAATAAAACCTATTGATTTTACAACATTAATAGCTAAACTTAGAGATAAAAGAATACCAATAGGTTCAGACCAATCATTGGAATTATTGTTGAAGAAATTTAGTAAAGATGGTAATAATTTATTTTCATCTTTTATAAAAAATAATAGTAAATTATATTCTCGTTCATTATCAAATTATAGAACATATAAATTAAATAATATAACAAACATTTACGAAATTAGATTTGAACAAGAGTTCTTACAAGAACTATTCAAAGAAGGTTCAAATAAATCAACAAGAAGACAAGTTATTACAGAAGAAGTAGCAGAAGACAAACAAGATATAGCAGATAATGAATAAAATATTAATCACAGGAGTAGCAGGTTTACTTGGAAGTAGATTGGCAGATTGGATTATAGAAAATAAACCAAATGTAGAAGTTTGGGGATTAGATGATTTATCAGGTGGGTATAAAGAAAACGTAAATAGTAAAGTAAAATTTATAAAAGTAAATTTGGTTACTGATGCACCATTAGTATCTCATGTTTTCGAAGCTGAAAAGTTTGATTATGTATTTCACTTTGCCGCTTATGCAGCTGAAGGATTATCACCATTTATTAGAACATATAACTATGATAACAATCTTAGAGCAACTGCTCTTATTGTAAACGAATGTATTAAACATGATGTTACTAGATTGGTGTTCACTTCAACATTAGCTGTATATGGATATGGTTATGGTGGTATCTTTGATGAAACACAAGTACCAAACCCAATAGACCCTTATGGTGTTGCAAAATATGGATGTGAAATGGATATACAAATTGCGGGTGAACAACATGGATTAGATTGGTGTATTATCAGACCACATAATGTATATGGTATTAAACAAAACATATGGGATAAATACAGAAATGTATTAGGAATATGGATGTATCAACATTTAAATGGTGAGGATATGACAATATTTGGTGATGGTACACAAACAAGAGCATTTAGTTTCATTGATGATTCATTAGAACCATTATGGAATTCTGCAGTTAGAAAAGAAGCATCAAAAGAAATTATTAACTTAGGTGGTGTTGAAGAAATATCAATTAAGGATGCATCAACTATTGTTAGAGAAGTTATTGGTGAGGGTAAAGTAGTTCACTTAGAACCAAGACATGAAGTTAAACATTCAATACCAACATTTCAGAAATCAATTGATTTGTTAGGATTCGAACATAAAACTTCCATGAAAGATGGATTAACACAAATGTGGAAATGGGTTAAAGAACAACCGATGAGAGAAAGATTTGTTTGGTCAGAGTATGAATTAGATAAAGGAATATATAGTTTTTGGAAATGAAAATAAGTTATGCAATTACGGTTTGTAATGAGTTAGATGAAATAACTAAGTTATTAAACTTTTTACAATTAAATATTAGAAAAGAAGATGAAATTGTAATACAATACGATGAATCATCTGTTACATCTGAAGTAAAAGAATATATTTCTTTAATGGATATGATGCATGAAAATCATAATGTTATTGGATTTCCTCTTAATAAAGATTTTGCATCATTTAAAAATAATCTTAAATCAAATTGTAGTGGTGATTATATTTTTCAAATAGATGCAGATGAAATACCACACGCTGCTTTAATAGAGTATTTACCTGAAGTATTAACTACCAATCCTGTTGATATTGTATTTGTACCACGAGTAAATACAGTAGAAGGGTTAACACAAGAACACATTGATAAATGGGGTTGGAATGTTAACGAAAAAGGTTGGGTTAATTGGCCTGATTATCAAACTCGTATTTACAAAAATACAGAAGATGTAACTTGGATGAATAAAGTACATGAAAAAATAACAGGATATAATAACTTTTCTAATTTTCCAATGGAAGAACATTGGAGTTTATATCATCCAAAGAAAATAGATAGACAAGAAAAGCAAAACGAATTTTACGAAACAATATGAAAACACTAGTAACAGGTGGTGCAGGTTTTATTGGAAGTAATCTTATTAAGAGATTAAAAGATGATGGACATCATGTTGTAGTATTGGATGATTATTCAACTGGTGATAGAAAAAATCACATAGAAGGTGTAAAATATATAAACGCAGATATTGAACAAATAGAATACATTAAAGGAAAGGATGTTGATTTATGTTTTCATCTAGGTGCGGTATCAAGAGTACAACCATCATTTGATGACCCAACAGAATGTTTACGAGTTAATGTAAATGGAACTGAAAAGGTAATGGAATGGGCAGATAATTGGGATATACGAGTTGTATATGCTGGTTCATCTTCTAAACACCATGACCCTACCGATTCACCATATGCTATGTACAAATATCTTGGAGAAGAAGTTTGTAAGTTATACAAAAATAGTTTTGATGTTGATGTTAGAATTGCTAGATTCTATAATGTATATGGACCAGGTGAATCATTGGATGAAAAATATGGTAATGTAATTGGTATTTGGAGAACCAAGAGTTTCAATTGTGAAAAACTACCAATTGTAGGTGATGGTGAACAAAGAAGAGATTTTACTCATGTAGATGATATAGTAGATGGTTTGATTAAAATATCAGAAACAGATGATATACACGAAGATGCATGGGAACTTGGGTGTGGTGTAAACTACTCAGTAAATCAGTTGGCAGGATTCTTTAATGAAAGATTCGAAACTGAAACAACTTACATACCAGAACAAAAAGGAAATTATAGAGAAACTCTTAATACCAATACAGATGCTATTGATAGATTAGGATGGAAACCACAAGATAGATTAGAAGATTATATAAAAAGTTTATAATGATAGGAATCATAGGGCAAGGTTTCGTAGGAAATGCAGTTTACCAAAAGTTTAAAAACTATTATGATGTACTTACATATGATTTAGATGAAACAAAATCTAATTCTAATGTAAATGAAATAATTTGTAAATGTACAAATATATTCATATGTTTACCAACACCAATGAATAAAGATGGGAGTTGTAATATCAGTATAGTAGAACAAGTTTTAACTGGAATTGATTTAACAACTGATAACTTAGAAACCCAAAGAAACATTATAATCAAATCCACAATACCACCAGGTACAACTGCAAAATGGAATCATAGATTTGAATCACTTAATATCGTATTTAATCCAGAGTTCTTAACAGAGGCAAATGCCGTATCTGATTATGAGAACCAAGATAGAATTATATTAGGTGGTGTAAGACCTGCAACTACTGAATTGAAAACTATATTTTCAAAAGTATTCCCAAAGGCACATATAATCAAAACAGATTCAACTCATGCTGAGATGGTGAAGTATTTAACTAATACATTTTTAGCTACTAAAGTATCATTCGCAAACGAAATGTATTCATTGTGTAATGAACTCAATGTTGATTATGATAAAGTTGTAGAATATGCAACGTTAGATGATAGGTTAGGAAAATCTCATTGGAATGTACCAGGACCAGATGGAGATTTTGGATTCGGTGGACATTGTTTTCCGAAAGATTTAGCAGCAATACTTCATTTAAGTGAGGAATTAAATACAATGAATAATGTACTATGTGCAGTTCAAGAAACTAACAATAACGTTAGAAAGAATAGAGATTGGGAACAAATGAAAGGAAGAGCAGTATCATGAAAGTAACATTTATATATGCATATGAAAACGAAGAATGGTCAACACCAATGGCTCTTGCAAATGAATTTGAATCAAGAGATTGGGAAGTTGATTTTGTTTCTATTGGTTCAAATAGAACAGGACAATATTCTGATGAACAACTTCAACTTTGGATTCAACAAGATTTAGAATGTGATATTGCATTGTTTATGGATTGGGGTAGGTTTGATTCTAAGTGGTTGGATAAGAATTTAAAATCAGACACATTTTGGGTACAAGAAAGTGGAGATGACCCACAGAACTTTGAAAGAAACTTTCCCAAATCAGATAGATTTGATATGACTCTTTCACCCGATAGTGATGCAACTAACGAATATAAAAATAGAGGAATTGCTTCATATTGGTGGACACATTTTGCAGATACACGAGTTCAGTTTCCCATGGATATAGAACCTGAATATGTTGGAGTAACTACCAGAGGAACTGGTAATTCAGAATTTTTAGATACACTAACTCAACATGGTGGGGGAACTATTGGAAATAAAAATGGACTTGATGCAAAAGAACATACAGAATTTCTTAATAAAGGATTAATGGTAATTCAAAATTCAAGATGGGGTGAAGTAACCCGTAGAATATTTGAAGGAATGGCTTGTGGTAAATTAGTGTTATGTGATAGATTACATGAAAATAAGAAATTACATGAATTGTTTATAGATGGTGAAGATATCGTTTACTATGATGATATGATAGATTGTATCACTAAAATGAATAGATATTCTGAAGATAATATTGAAAGAGAGCGTATCGCAAAAAATGGTTATAATAAAGTTCTAAAAAACCATACACAGAAACAACGAGTAGATTTCATACTCAAAAAATATAAAGAGTGGAAGAATTAAAACCATATTCTAAAAAAGATTTACTAGTAGGATGTATTACTAAATACTCCAAATCAGACATTGAACCGTGGGTAGAATCAATTCAAAGAAGTGGTTATACTGGTGGTAAGATGATGTTGGTATATGATGTATCTCAAGATGTAATCAATTACTTAAAATTAAATCATTTTGATGTTTATCAATCACAACTAAATCAACACATTATATTACAAAGATTTTTAGATTTAAACCATCTTTTAAAAGATATTGATTGTGATAGAATTATTTGGACTGATGTTAAGGATGTTATATTTCAAACCAATCCATCTCATTGGTTAAACAAAAACAAAAATAAACCAATCATTGCTTGTTCAGAGTGTATTACATTTAAAGATGATGAATGGGCAGTTACAAATGCAGGAACATCTTTCCCTATGGAATGGGAATGGTTACAAAATAAAACATCACATTGTGCAGGAACTATTGCTGGTGATAAAGAATACATCAGAGATTTATTTATAAACATTTACCGATGGAGTTTAACAAGTTCGAATCCAGACCAGTTATCAGACCAAGCAGCATATAATGTTTTAATTAACCAAACTCAATATAAAGATATTGTACAATTCACACCACAAGAAGATGGATTTGCAACTCAACTTGGAACTGTTCTAATTAAGAAAGACCACTTCGGTGATAAATTATTAGAACCTACTCCAATCGTAGATGATTTAATCAGAAATCAAAAAGGAGAACCATTTGTAATCGTTCATCAGTATGATAGAAATCCTCAACTAAAACAATCTATTCATAATATGTACAAAGATAAAATTTATACAGAACCTTCAAAAGATAATGCATTAGGATTTAGTTATGAAAATTGGTTATCTATAAGAAGTAAGGGAAAATATGATACCCAATACAATGATTTACTTAAAGATAAAAGAGTTATAATTGTAGGACCATCTCCATCACTCGTAGGAAGTGGTAAGGGAAAAGAAATAGATGATTATGATATTGTTATCAGAATTAACAAGGGATTTCCAATCGAAGAAGGAATGGAATCTGATTTGGGTTCACGCACAGATATTCATTATCATTGTCTACACACACATCCAGCGTGTGGTGGTAAGATTTTTTATGAAGAAATGAAAGATAAAAACGTTTTAGTTTCTTGTCCTTATCCAAAGTATGTTGGACCATTTCATGGTGATGTAACTTCATTTGAAAGTGAAAACAAAAAATGGAATCTACCATTTCATTGTGCTGATACTGATTATTATATTGGTGTTGCAAAAATGTTAGGTACAAGACCTAATGCAGGTACAATGACAATAATGGATTTACTTTGTTATGATTTAAAAGAATTACATATTACAGGTTTTACTTGGTTTAGAGATGGTTGGAGAAAAACATATAAAGACCATTGTGAACTATTTGGTGAAGAGGAAGGTAAACGAAAAAGAGAAAAAGAATTAAGTGGTGAGTTCGGTGGAAATCATCTTCAAAAACCACAAGAAGATTTAGTAAGAGAAATATATTTGAATGATGACAGAGTTTTTATTGATGATATAATGAAACAAATACTTGAAGTAAAGTAGAAAAAACTTGTATAATCCAAATAAATTTCGTATATTTGTATAACAAACACCTTAGTATGAAACAAGATAGTAATGTAAAACGAGTATTAAAAGATGATGGAGTAACTAATTCCTTATTAGTTGCTGGTCATGAGTTCGAAAATCCAAAAACAATAAACATTCCAACACTAGAAAAAGAATTAGGTTATAAAGATTCTTGGGCAGTTCGAGTAGTTTATAATGATAGATTTGGTGGAGTTATAATCAAACAGAATCCTGGTGAGGGAAATAGATTACATTATCATCCTGATGCTGATGAATGTTGGGTTGTTCTTGAAGGTGAATATGAGTGGCAAATCGAAGAAGAAGTTAGTAGAGTTAAACAAGGTGATATCATTGTTGTAAAAGCTAACACATGGCATAAGATTACTGCAGTTGGTGATAAACCAGCCGCAAGATTAGCAATTACAAAACCAGATGTAGAACACATATATGAAGATTAACTTTAAAAATAAAACAGCAGTAGTTGTTGGTTCTTCTAAAGGAATAGGATTGGGAGTAGCAGATAAGTTTGAAGAACTTGGTGCAAAAGTAATCCGAGTTTCGAGAACAGAGGGAGTTGATATATCTGATAAAAACAGTATAGATTCCTTTTTCGAATCAATTACAGATATTGATTTTTTAATCAATGTTGCTGGTATTAATTTTTGTAAGAAAATAGAAGATATAGAAATAGATGAGTGGGATTCTGTAATTGATACAAACCTTCGTTCCTTTTATTATCTAATTAAAAAATCCATACCACTTATGAAAAGTGGAGGTAGAATAGTAAACGTATCTTCAATTGCAGGTAGAAATAAAAGTATTGTAAGTGGGGTTCATTATACTTCAAGTAAGGCAGGTATTATTGGATTAACAAGACAACTTGCACATGAACTAGGACCAAGAGGTATTCGTGTAAATTGTACTTGTCCATCTCAAACACTAACTCCCATGTTAGAAGAATCAATGACAAAAGAAGAACAAGATAAACTATGTGAGAATATTCCATTGAGAAGATTAGGTACAATAGATGACCAAGTTGGACCAATTGTATTCTTATGTTCAGAACTTTCAAACTATTTAAATGGTTCTGTAATTGATGTAAACGGAGGGCAGTTATGAAAAAAGGAAAAGTTACAGCAGTAGTTGCAGTTCGTAAAGGTTCTCAAAGAGTACCTAATAAAAATATTAAACCATTTGGTGATACTACCTTATTGGATTTAAAATTACAAACTTTATTAAAGGTTAGTAATATAGATGAAATCATAGTCAATAGTGATTGTGATGAAATGATTGAAATAGGAAAATCATATGGTGTAAAAACAAAGAAAAGAGAAGAGTACTTTGCAAGTAGTGAAGCTTCTAATTCTGAGTTTCATGGTCATATTGGTAAAACAACTGATACTGATTATATATTTCTGGCACCTGTATGTTCTCCTTTCATAAGTTCCGAAAAACACGAGGAAGCTATAAATAAATTTATGAATTCTGAATGTGATAGTTTAACCTCAACATCTTTGGTAAAAGGACACTTGTGGTTAGATGGTAAACCAATAAATTATGATTTAGATAATGTACCAAACTCACAGGATTTACCTGATATCGAAATGATAAATTATGGTATAACTATTGTAGATAAAAATACAATGAAAATCAAATCAAGAGTGATTGGTGATACTCCAGATTTCATTATACTTAATGAATACGAGGGAGTTGATATTAATACTCCTTTTGAATTCCAAACAGCAGAAATAATATACAAATTACAAAAAAATAAATAATTATGGCAGGATTAAATTTCGAAAACATTGGTGATAAATTCTTAGAAGTCATCAATACAAAAGAGTGGAATGATATACAAGAAAAATTCAACGATTGTGTGGATATTTTTGTATTAGGACATGGTGGTAACTTAGGAGTTGCAGACCATGCAGCAACAGATATCTCAAGGTTATCAAATGGAACAAAGAATGCACAAGCACCTGGTAGTGCCATTGTAGCAACCTCTCTAATCAACGATTCTTCGTTTGATGATTGGATGGTTCATTGGGTAAGACAGAGAACTGTATCTCAAACACCAGAACAATTAAAGAAAACTTTAATTCTTGGTATTTCATCAAGTGGTAAATCAGTTGATATTATGAAAGCATTAGAAGATGGTGAATCACGAGGAATGCAAATTGCAATGATTACATCAGCTCCAATACCAGAAAAAATTAACAACTTATCAGAAGTTGTATTAGGTGCTGAATATTATCACACATCAGAAGTACTTACATTATTACTTACTTATCAACTTACACATGGTAGTGGTAAAGTTTGTCCTCCAATATTCCAAAACAAACCAGAAGATTTAGAATTACTAAATAGACAAGGTGGTGCATCTGCAACAAGAGAACATTCTTATCCTGATGAATTAGTAAACATTGGTGTAGATTTCGATGGTGTTATTCATAAGAACTCAAAAGGATACCACGATGGAACTGTTTATGATGAACCAGTAGAAGGTGCAAGAGAAGCATTACAAAAACTATCTGAGAAATATGTTGTAATTGTATATTCTGCAAAAGCAAGGAAAGATAGAGGTTTAGTAAATGGACAAAGTGGTACACAATTGATTTGGGAATGGTTAAAGAAACATGATTTAAATCAGTATGTATCTAAAGTAACTTCACAAAAACCAAGAGCAGTTGCTTACATAGATGATAAAGGAATTAAGTTTGATAATTGGGATTCAGTATTATCACAAGTAGATTTATCATAAATTGAAAATAGTAATATCCATATTTTGTTTGCCTTACGAGATTGATGAACTAGAGAATACTCTAACTCAACTTCGTAGGGCATCATATTACTTATCTGATACTAATGAGTGGGAACTTGATGTAACAATTGGGTTATCAGATACGTTAGTAAATTGGAGCAATTCTCGTATCCCAAAAGAATACTTTTCTGATAGGATTACAAGTCTTGCAAAATCAGTTGATTGGTGTAAAGGTAATTTCTATATATCAGGTGATGATATAAATGGGTGTGTATCTCAAAGAAGACATTCATTAAACACACATAATGATGCAGATTACTTCTTATGGTTGGATACTGATATTATATTTGATGAAAGAACTCTTTCTTATATAGAGAATACAATATCAGCAACAAAAGATATAACACCATATTCAATAATTACACCAGAAATTGTTAGAGTTTGGGATGACACATGGGATTGTATTGTAAATGAACAATTCTTAGATAAACCACTCGAATATCAAAAAACAAATGACCCATATAAAGATAGTGGTGTAATCGGAGATATTAGTATTGAATCCGTAAACAACTATAAATCACCACAATCACAATTTAAATTTGCAGGAGGTTGGATGACTTGTTTAAGTGGTGAACTTCTTCGTAAAATTGGTATACCCGATGGATTGGGACACTATGGATTAGAGGATACCTTTATAATGGTAGCATCTACTGTACTCCAACAAAAATACAATACTAACATCCAACAATTTAAAATAAAAAACCTAGTAATTTGTGAAAATTACAAATATAGAGATAACTCATTTTATAAATCATTTTTATCTGTAAATGATATGAGAGAAACTTATCTTGCATTTGCAGAAGAGAATGCACAGATGGAATTACAAAAAATTTAGTATAAAATACTTACTTTTTTACACCTACCCATATATTTATTATCAGAAACGCACAACAAGTGCACGTTATACACAAAAAAAGTTCTACTTAACAATCCCCTCAGAGGGCAGTTCTACAAATAAAAGTAGTTTTATCAATCGTTTTTTTAATTAGTTACAGTAATCTATTAATATAGGAGATTACTTTGAAGTACGCTACATTAAATGTATTTAAAATATTCATTTTATGTATCTTTGTTTTATTACCGACAGGTTCTAATGAGATGCATAAAGATGACGATAACCTCATTAAAGTCGGTGAAGTAACCAACGAAATCCGAATGGGACAGTTTGCAGGTAACCGAAACCTAGCAGTTGGTGTCAAGAATATCCTCGAAGAATTATTAATGGATTTAGATTATGATTTATCAGACCAAGCTTCTGCGCAAATAAACGTAAAATTGGTCTTTTTTGATATAAAAAATATTGGAACATCCGTTGCGGTGTTTCATAAAGATGTTTCACTAACTCAAATTATTGCGATTGGTGAATTAGAAGTCAATGGTAAGGTTAAAAAACGTACTACTCAAAGAGGAACGAGTAAAACGATTTCTACTAGTACCCTTGTAGTTGCACAAGACGGAACATTTAATCAACAAACAGCTAGCATAGCACTGAAAAAGGTATGCGAACAAATTATTAAGGATTTATTATGAAAAAAATTTTAGTATTATTAGTTAGTGTACTTTTTACACTAAGTTCATTTGGACAATCATCTATTGATTATACTCCGGTGAATACAGTAACTCAAGTAGGGGACACTTTAATTATGAAGTTTCAATACTTTAAAGGAGATGGAGCTAATTTGACTTTAGGTCAATTAGATTTCGAGTATAACAATAAATTGTTATCGTATATCTCACATGAATCACAAGCACCAAGTGGTGCATCATTTGCTAGAAATGCTTGGACAGGATACAAATATGTACCTAAAGCAAATTCCGATGAAGATGATATGGATGTACAATATATCTATTGGAGAGATGAAGCAGGTGGTAATTCATATTCAACTTCTGCTGATTGGAGTATTGAAAGAATTACTGTACAATCTGCATCAGCATTGGAAAATGGACAAGAATTTGTTAAGTACGAATTTAAGGTAAAAGATAAGTTCAATAGTGGATATTCTAATTATAATGATATCATTAAAGTGAATTGGGCAAACTACCAAGAATCAGATGGTACACAAATTCAAACTACTCGTTCTAAAGATGGACAAGATTTAAGTGGTATAGAGGGTGGTAATGCTGGTGCATTCGTAATTAACCTTAAAACTGCAAATTCAGCTAAAACAGATTACTCTTATACTATTAAGAATGGTGCAGGTGAATCAGTTGCAACTGGTAATTTTGATGAAAGTGGACAAGCATCAATAAGTGGTTTAGAAAACAACGTAACTTATACTGCAGAAGCAAACTTATCTGAAAATGCAAGTTACTTAGACCAAGTGGTAACCGTATCTGATTTAGCATTAGTATTCGCTGAAGCAATCGGAGCAGGTTCTGGTCCAAGTGGTGGTTCAACTACATTTGATTATTACATTCAAGATGTGATGGGTGATGTTGTTGGTGATTTTGATGGTGTAAATTTCCAAGATTCATACGAAATACTTGCTTACTTACAAGGTGTAACAAGTGGTAATTCAAATTATATTACACAAGATGGACAAACACAAGATGCTAGTGGTATAGAATCTACATATGGTGCACTTGTAGATAATGTAGTAACCTTCGCTAAATCATTCACACCAATTGATTCAGATGTTACTTCTAAAACAATTGATTTAGCTCATGGTTTAGTTGGTGATGTAAACTTCTCTCACTCATGGGAGCCAACTGTATCTAGTGGTGAAAAAGCAACATCAGCACAATCATCAGCTAGAATGAGTATGAGTGTAGGTTCTAAATTTAATAATCCTGAAAATGCTAATATTGATTTGATATCTGAAATAAATTCAGAAGGACAAGTAGTATTCTCAATCAACTCAGATGTTGAGGGAATGGTTGGTTCTCAGTTTAACATCGTATATGACCCTAACGTAATTCAATTAGAGAATGTTATATTCGATACTGGTAATACAATGACTAACTTCTCAAACGTAATCCAAGATGGATATGTTAGACTCGGTTCATTTGACCAAGAATTTGAATCAACAGTTAAACAAGGAACACCATACAAACTAATATTCACACCATTAGAAACAATAGATAATACATCGGGATTGATATCATTTAGAGTTAAAGAAGGCGTAAAAGCTGATGGAACACAAATTAATTTTATAATACAATAATAAAAAGGAAACAGAAAAATGAAAAAAATATTAACATTACTTAGTTTAATTTTAGTGATGGGTTGTTACCAAGATGATGATTTAGTAACACTTTATCCAGACCAGGAAGTACCACAATCTTTACAGATTAAAGAATTGATTGGTATTAAATTAGAAAACACTATTGTAACTGATAGAGTTGCTATGAATGTAAAATTACCACTAGATGGTAAATACAGAATAAAGATTAGACAAGGAATTACTAATGAATTAATTTCACAAGAAATGATAACTGCGGGTGAGGGTGATAACCTTCTTAAAGTATATGTTGCATCTTTAGAGAAAAGTGGATATATGATTCAATTAACTGATGAATTTCATAATGTGTTAGGTAATGAGTCTTTTGTAGTAAATTAAAATGATAACTAATATAATCTTAGTGTGTTTTGGTGTGTTCTGTATGTGGTTAATTAGAACAACTAATATTACTGAATGTAAACATACACAATGTGATTGTAGAGAGTGTAGACAAAAACGGAGAAATAAATTATGAGTGATAAAAAAGAAGGATTCTTCGCACAAATAAAGAATCAAGTAATAGCTGGGGTTGGTATAGTACTAACTACATTGGGTGGTGTTTTTATAGATGAGGTAAAATCATTTGTAGGAATAGAAGATGATTCAGAACCACAAACTGAGGTTGTACAAGAAAACAACCAATCAGTAAATGTAGAAGGACCTACCATAGTAGTAAACATACCAGAACAACAGGTAAAAGAAAAAGTAATTATCAAGGAAGTTAAAGTTCCTGTTGAGAAGAAAAAAGAAAAAGAACAAGAAATTGATTGGTAAAATAAAAAAGGAGAAAAATGAGTAGTTTCAAAAAGTGGTGGAAATTGAATGGACAGGGTATCGGATTTATAGTCGGTATTGTGTTCTTAAATGCGTACTTTTTACTTTTAGGTGATTTAATGAACAAACACGAATGGTTAGCTGGTGTTTGGTTATTATGTTTCTTTGGATTTGCAGGATGGTATTCTTGGCAAATGAAGATTCATGGGTGGAGATTACCTAAGAATATAAAAGATACCCACTAATGTCTAACGTAATACATGGAGAACAATGATAAACAATGTTAAAACAAATTTTCACAGAAAAAATGTCAGACTATAAGATAGTTGATATTATACTGAAAATATGGGTTGCGGGTTTATTATCTATGGCGGTACTTGGTTTAATTGGTGTGATTACTCACATCATTATGAACCCTTCAGCTATTGATAACGCAACATTTGGTGTATTTGATACACTAGGGAATTAAATATGAAAAAAATTATAGAAATAATAATCAAGATAGATGCTTGGTTAATGAAGATGGGATATGAAATGTATCCAAACTTAACTAAGCATCAGAAAGATAAAAAATGAAGAATATATTTATTTTAATTTTATGTGGGTTATTTGCACAAAATACTATTGGGCAAACTATTGGTAAAATAAAAGCAGAAACATATCAAGCTGAATTCGAAAAACGAAAATCAATTGATGATGTATCTGATTACGATGGGGAATATATTCCTATTGCTTTACTTAATATATCAGCTAGTGATGGGGTTTATGAGATGTGGCCTGATTTAAAGGATGCTAGAGTAGGTTTAGGTGTAACAAATATGGTAATTGAGTACTTGGACTGGACAAACAGATTCGAGTTCGTAGAAGAGAAATCTGAAATTAAGAATAGAATGAAATCACAATGGGTTGCATCTCGTAAAGGTGTATCCGAAAACCAAGTTTATGGTATGGGTAAGATTAAACTTGCTGAATACTTTGTAACAATAGAGATATATGATTTCTCAGTATCTGAGGATGAAACATTATCTTTAAAGGATGGTTCTAAACAAACTCAAACAACTCGTTTGGGATTACAAGTTCGTTTTACTAATGCAACAAATGGTACTTACTTTGTAGGTTCAGGTCTCGGTGAGGCTAATACCGTTAAAACACAAGAAGGTTTGTTGGGTTTAGATTTGGAGGAAATAAACTTCAGACAATCAGCAATTGGAGTAACTACCAGAAAAGCATTAGAAACGGCTTCGGCAAGAATAGTAGCAAGAATGATTAGAAAAAAAATATTTGAAAACTAATGAATGAGAAAACTACTATCGATACTTGCATTTTGGTTCATAACTAATCTTAGTTATGGACAAACCTTCACACAGACATTTGTAGATAGATGTACTGGTGAAGTACAAGTTGTTACCGCTGATTTTACAAGTGGTTCAGCTATCGTTGCATTCTACAACGAAGCCAAATTATTCACATACGCACAATATACTAATGGTGAACTCCAACAATGGTTAGTTCAGAAATATGCTTGGTGGGCAGCACTTTCACCTTGTTCATCTGCTAGTAACGCAACCAACAACGCCAACAATACTGCAAACAACGCAACCAATAACACTAATAACACCAACTCAGGTTCGAGTGGTTCAAGTGGGTCTGATTCAAGTGGAAGTGGTTCTAGTGGAGGAGGAGATTCAGGAGGTGGTTCTGGAGATAGTGGTGGTGGAAGTGGAGACTCTGGTGGCGGTGGAGATTCTGGTGGAGATAGTGGTGGAGATAGTGGTGGCTCTGATTCCGATGGCGGAGGAGGAGACTCTGATGGTGGGGGTGGTGATTCCGATGGCGATGGCGGAGGAGATTCTGATGGAGATTCTGATTCCGATGGCGGAGGAGATTCGGATGGTGATTCCGATGGAGATGGTGATGGGGATTCTGATTCTGATGGAGATGGAGATGGTGGCGATGATGACTCTGATTCCGATGGTGATGATGAAGGTGGCGATGATGAAGGTGGTGATGATGATAAAGAGGAAGAGGAAACTAAAGAGGAAGAAGAAAAAGAAGAAGAATCCGAGGAAGAAGAAAAAGAAGAGGAAGAAGAAAAGGATGAAGAAGATGAAGAGGAAGAAAAAGAAGAAGAAGAGGAAGATGAAGAGGAAGAAGAGGAAGAAGAAGAAAAAGATGAGGAAGAAGATGAGGAAGAGGAAGAAGAAAAGAAAAAGAAATTTATGCCAATAGTATTGAAGGCAGATATAATGTCAATGCAAGCTCTAACAAGAGATTACAATCAAGTACTTGCAATTGGAGCATCTCAAGCATCAATTTATGGTGATATATCAAATACAGCAAACTTACAAATATACGATAATCTAAAACAAGTTGGATTATCTTTGGGTAGAAGTAAAGTAAGTTTAAATGAAAATTATCAAGTAACTTGGGTAGATGCAGTAAATGTATCTTACATGAGAAACTACAAAATGAATTCAACAACATTATCTGTAAGTAGAATGAAACCAATGGGTAAATGGGGAACGGTTGGAGTGGGAATTAATTACTCATATATGTTTGGTAAAGATGCACTTGGAGAAACTCTACCAAAAATGGGTTCTTTAGGATACAATGTATTATACACAAATATGGTAAAAATAAACGATAGAATAATGTACACACCTGCATTAATAGGAGCACAGAACCCATACTCTTATACACAAAAAACAGATAAGTTTGATGCATTTGGTACAGTAAGTAACGATTTTATAGGGATTCTTGCAAATTCCTTCACAATACAATTAACAAAAAGTTTTTCGTTCAATGCAGGGTGGACGATAATTTATAGTAGTAATGAGTTTGTACCAATAATGAATTCGTTTATGATAGGTGCTAAATTACCATTTTAAGGAGGAAATATGAAAAAAATAGATTGGAAATTAGGAGTAATAGGAGTATTGGTAGGATTATCAATATGGTTATCAGTAAATCCAAAAATACAGGAAGTAGAAAAAATTACCGAAATAAAAGTACTTCAGAAAATCATAGATACATTTTACGTTGATAAAATTGTAGAAAAGAAAATATTTGTACCAAAGTATATCTATAAAACAAAAGTAAAATTAGATACTATAATAAAAGAAGTAATAGTAGATAGACCTGTTGAAAAAATAAAAACTATATATAAGGATAGAGAACGTATCCAATATGTAGATGTTCCTAGACCTGAAGTAAATAAATGGTATGCTGGATTTGCGTATCAATATGATTTAGAAAACTACTTTAGTGGAGCAAATGTTCAAGTTCTACATAAATTCAAAAATGATAAGATGTTCAGTTTGGATTTGGGATTCAGAAACGATAGATTAGATAAAGAAACTGGTGTAAGTAAATTAAGACCTTATGTTGGTGGTACAATATATTTTAGATTGGATAACAAAAAGTAATTTTTAAGATATGAAAAACTGGTTATTTTTAATATTATTATTACCAACATTAGTGTTTGGTCAAAGTGGTGAAGGATATATAAATTATAAATCCTACAAAACTCACTATGGTACTGGTTCATCTTCAACTTTAAATAGTGTAACATATAATGGAGGTGCAAATTCAACTGCTGAGTTTGATGCAATGGTTGATACAAACCAACCAGGTACAACACTAACTCATACTGGAGAAGTATCACCATATGGTTCAACTGGATTAAGTGGAGGACACCCACCACGATATGGAAGTTCATATTTTGCAATAGTTTATTCAGGTTGGTTCAAGCCAAATAAAACAGGAACTTATAATATTAGAACTCTAGCAGATGATTCATCAGAAACTCGATATAGAGAAGTGGGAACTACTACTTGGCAAACAATGACATTTCATTGGGGATGTTGTTCTAATCGATATGGAACTGCAACTTTAGATAATACTAAATGGTATGAGTTTGAATTTAGATACCAAGAATATGGTGGAGGGGATTATTACTACTTCTCATATTCAATACCATCAAATTCTTCATCTCCTATTTACAATCAACTAGGTGGTAACAATGGTTCTTCACATCTATTTGGAACTTGGACAAATATAGACCCAAGTGGTGGAACTACTACAACAGACCCTGAAGTTGATTTAGATTTAGAATTCCATTCTCAGTTGGCACCAGAGCAATATAGATTCGGTGTATATTATGATGCATCAAATGAACAAGATGGTTCAACATATTTCAATACTTCTACTATGAATTCAAAATATTATTTAGATGATGATGGTAGTAAAGATATAACTGATTATCTAAATTTAGTTAAGATGGCAGATGGTAAGAAAGCAACTACAACTGGTGGTAATGTAGAATGGTGTGTGGTATATGATTATGATAACACAAATAAAAGATATAGAGTTGGTATAGATAAAAGAGAATTTCCAAGTGGTGTTAGTTCTTCTGATGTAAAACAACTTCAACTATTTGATGTATGGGATGGGGATGTAACTTTCAAATCTGATGATGGAACATGGGGAGAGTATTACATTTATACCGATACTCAATTGGATTTTACAAACTCCACTTCTTCAGGATTTATCAGAGATGCGAATGGATTTTATGGAATGAAGGCAGAGTTCTCATTTGAAGATGTTGAAATATACAAAGGACATAAAATATCTTTTATGAACCCATCTAATAATATAGAACAATGGACAGCGGAAGAATTTATGGATAATTACATTACAGTTGCAGATGTAGTTGCGGGATTTAATGAATTAACTGGTGGTGGAATATTTGGTGGATATAAAGGAGATTTAAGTGGAGTTCAATTACAAAACTCAGATGTAAATCAAGATGGTGAATTTGATTTCCAAGATAGTCAAATAGGATTAGCTTTCTTAAATGGTGGTGATACTCCTTTCAATGGTTATCTGTCTGAAATAATGAGAATAGTCCCTAAATCAGAATACGATAATACTACAACTACTAATTGGAAAACACAAACAAACAAATCACCATCAACATCATTTACGTTTAGTGTTATAGATACGATACAAACTTTAGAATATAAGGTTTCCTTTATAGGTGATGTAAACCTTTCACATTCTGCACCACAATCAACAAGTTCAAATAGTACACAATCAACATCGGCGAGAAAATCATCTTCTCAAAAATCAAATGAGTTCGAAATATTATTAGATATCAGTAAGGAAGAAGATAAATTTGTGGTAACATTAGATGTACCACAAAACAATCATAACATTGTAGGTTCTGAATTTAGAATAGGATATGATAACACTAGAGTAGAGTTTGATAGAATAGAAACTACTTCTAACTTACAATCATTCTCAGCTGAAAGAACAAACTACATAAAGTTAGGTTCTATATCTACCGATGGTTCTCAAAATCTAAATGGTGGTGTACAATATAAGATTTACTTTTCACCACAACAAACTTTTGAATCTACACTAGGATTACTATCAGTTTTAAAATCAGAATTAGTAAAACAAAATGGGGGTGGAATAGACCATAAAATAAAATGAGAAAGTATATAGTATTAATATTGTTTGTTATATTATCTTGTCAACCAGAAGATTTGATGATTGTAGAACCACTACCACAATACGAAATGATATTTGAAGAAACTGAATCATCAGTAACAGATGGACAAGAATTTTCTTTTGAAATAATATCAGAAGAAGAACATCATTTAGTGATATCAAAAGATGGTTCTGTTATTGCAAAAGAATCATTTTTACCTACACTTGAATTGAATACAAGAAAGATTTATACTAAATCACTTCCTAAAGATTTGTTACAATTGGAACTAATTAATTCCAATGGTGTTATAAAAAACACTTTTATACAAATATACTAATATTTATATATAAAATGGAAAACCTCATACTTCTGTTCAAGTGTGTTATCATATTGGTAATTTTTTATATTGGAATGAACAGATTTTTTAAGTGGTTAGATAAATAGAAATGTCAGCAAAATTAAAACCAAGTTCTAAAGAATATGTTAGAGTCAATAATAAATTGACCAATAAATTTGTAATTAAACATTACACTCCTTCAAATACATCTACTGATGAGTTAATCAAGATGTATGATTCACCATCAATGAAAAGAAAAAGAGGAATTATTCAGAGAGAACTTATGAAAAGAGGAAAATGGGAAAGCTTAAAGAAAAAATAATTGAAAAAGGAAGTGGTTTAGTTGCTAAATCAAAAACTAAAAAACAATTAGAAAAAGTATTACCAAAACCTTTAGCCAAACAAATCTCAAAAAAAGTTGGTAAGGGTGTAGAATCTATCACATCTAAAGCGATAGAATTGTGGAATAAATTTAACAAATAATTTTAATGGGTACTCTTTATACATTTGGATGTAGTTATACTGCTCCTTATCGTAAATCATCAAAAAATACCGAATCATCGGAGTTGAGTTTGTATGATAGCTATTATGATTACAGAAATCAATCATTTCCACTAACATGGCCAGAAATACTTTCTTCAAAATTAAATTTAAAATTAAATAATCTAGGTAAAGAAGCTCAAGGTAATGATTATGTATTTGAATCTTTTTGTAAAATTTCACATGAAATTGAAAAAGGAGATTGTGTAGTATATGAAGTTCCATATGTAGAAAGATTTCGAATAATAGATGATAATGATGAATGGACAGCTGCTAGTAGTGAAACAGATGTATCATATTGTCCTCTAAATATTTCTGAATTTATTGGAGTACAAAGAACGAATGATAGATATATTGAGGAAATACTAAATAGGTTAAAGTTTATCAAAGCATATTCTGAATCAAAAGGATTTGAATTTTATGTATGGTTTGCAGATAATAGGTTTCATAAATTTATAGATTTAAAGAATTCAATATATCTTTTAAATACATACTTAATTAAAGATATTGAACAAAGTGTCTTTAATCCTGTTTTTGACTTGGGAGGACTTAGGATATATGAAGAAACTAATAATGAAATATATGATTTGCATTTCGGAGAAAGTGCACATAAAATACTTGCAGATTTGTTTTATAAACACATGACAAATATCTTATAAAATCTTAACTATATATTTATACTAGTATGTTCATATTCACAGAAGAAAATATCGGAAATATTAAAAATGCTATCTATACCAAAGATGGTATACCAGACAAACTCGCTAAGAAAATTGAAGGAATCAAAGATGGTTTTTTTAAAGATTTCAATTATTCTAAATATAAAGTAAAAAATCCTCCAAAAAATACTTCCATGATAGTTTATAATGAACTACAATATCTAAAAGATTTACCAGAAGATGATGAATATGTTGAAGAACATGATGATATTGAAAAAGTATTTGAACAAGTTTGTAAAGAAAATAATGTAGAATATCCAAAAGAATTAGTAGAAAAATTACTCATATCAGCTGCAGGAATTATATTAGATTTAAAATACATACATAACAGACCAAGACCATTTCAATTGGCATCTCATTACAACATGAAATTAAGTGCAAATGTATTGGATTCTATGAAAACCCCATCTTACCCATCAGGACATTCCACACAAGGTATTTTGATAGGGAAGGTACTACAAACTAGATTACCAATCAATACAGATGCCTTTTTGGAAGCAGGAAAACGAATATCATATAGTAGAAATATAGGAAGAGCACACTATCCATCTGACTCAAGATTGGGTGAAGATATTGGTGATGCAATGTTTAGATACATTAGAGAGAAGATTTAAATAATTATTTACAAATACTTTTATACTTATATAGTATAGAACACTAAGGAATTAATATGAAACTATCAGAATTTAAAGAAGCAGTTAGAAAGGTACTTAGAGAAAGAAGTATCAACGCTATTTCAAAACTACAACAAAAAAATGTTGAAAATATTGCTAAAGCATTAGAGTTCTACAAAAAGAACAAACACACAGATAAAAAAGAACCGTTTATCAAACTTCTTAAAAAACTAGGTAAAGAGAAAGAAGCTCTAGCAAAAGAACTTGATATGAAAGTTAGTGGTATGTATAAAAACGCGGAGTACAAAGGTGATTAAACTAAAAGATGTATTATCGGAAGTTAAGTGGGAAGGTAAGTCAGTAGAACTTGGTAAAGTTTATTCTAATCCTTATGCAACTTCATTCAAACCACAAGAAACTATAAAAGAAGAAGAGATAAAAGAAGATGACCATGAAGTAGGTATGGGATTATCATCTCTAAAATCATCAGTTCGTTCCGCAAAAATCATATATACTAATATCAAAAAACGTAATATTGAAGATTTAGATGGTTGGGTTCAAGAAAAAATGACCTTAGCCGCTGATTATCTTAAAAATGTTGCTGATTACATGGAAGATTTAGACGAATACGATACAGATGGAACAGATACTAGGGAATCATAATCATATAATGGAATTAATTGCAGCATTTCTAACAGGAGTAGTTGGACCGATAATGTATTTACTTATCAGCAAACATCTACAAAAACAAAAAGATAAAAACAGAGATGTTGTAAAAGAAAACATCTCAAGTGTTTCTCTAATTTCAAACGAACTCGAAGAAATCAGAGAAGATTTCAATGGAGATAGAGTTTGGATTGCTCAATTTCATAATGGTGGTAACTTTTATCCCACAGGTAAATCAATCCAAAAATTCTCAATATTCTATGAAGTAACCAAAGTTGGTGTATCTTCAGTATCTCATACCTTTAATAACATCCCATGTTCACTTTATCCCAAAACATTTGAACATACAATGGATGGAAACAATATTTTTATTCCAGATTTTCAAGACCCTAAAATTGCAACCTATGGATTAAAAGGAGCAGCAGAATCTGTTGGTACAAAATCTACATACTTAGTACCACTATTTACCTTAGATGATAAGTACATTGGAAACATGGGAATGGATTATGTTGGTAGAAAAAAGAAAATGACCAAAGATGATTGGGAACATTTTCAAATCAAAGCTGGTAGAATCGCAGGATACATTTCAAACCACTTATCTAGTACCTAAAACACCCTTATTTATATCTCTTATAAACTAGCAAAATAATTCACTTTTTGCTTGGATTTCTCGTATTTTTTTCGTACATTTACTATGTAAATGATTAAAGATTAAAAGATATGACAATTAAACAATTTTACTTAGAAACGTACCCAACTGATGATATGGGTAAAGATATTAAAGATGATGCTACTTTTGTTGGATTAGTTACTCAACTATTTGGTGAAGGTGATGTTTATGATTACCTTGGTGTTTACGATAGTTTAATAAGAGAAAGGTTATTCTCAGAACTAGCAAAACAACTAAAAACAAGTTATGATTATGTTTACAACTTGTGGTTAAAATAATCAAAAATAAGTGTTAAAAAGCTTGTTTATTCCAATTATTTTTCGTATATTTACTATGTAGTTTTGAGAGAGTTGAGAGAGCTACATTAACCTTTAAAACCCATAAAATATGAGCGATTTAAGAACATTTGATTTAGGAGAAGCAGTTGAGGATTTTAACCTCTTCGAAATGTTGGTAAATACCAAAGAGTATGTTACCAAAGATGAGTTCAATTTCATCGTAGGGTGGGATGCAACTGAGAAGAACAACTTCTCATATGTTGATTCTTACTTAGGTGATTATCTAAACCTAAACCTTTATTCAGAACATGAACATCATGATTTTCAATATAGAATGGAATGTGGAATTTAAAATATAAATTATGAAAACAGTAAGACAGTATTTAAGAGAAGAGTGGAGTGAGAATAGTGGACATATTACAAAGAAGGCTATCCTAAACAATGCGTGTGATAGAATTGGAAGTTATCAAAGTTATAACGATATAGAAGGAGCGTATATGGCAGTATATTCTTATTGGGACCACAATGTTGAACACTTCAATGAGGTAGAAAATCACAAGTACGTTGGTTACGAGATTAACGTAGATGGTCAAAAAGAACAATGGTTAATGAAAAACTATGGTGTACACTCAATCAAACTTATAATTCCTCAATGGGTTATGAATATAAAAGCTGATAGTGAGAGACATGCTTCTAATTTGTTTAACAAATACTTAAAAAGATTGTAGTTAATATTTATATACTAATAGGAGAACATTATGATAACATTAAAATCAATATTAGAAGATGCTAAAATCAATACAAAGATTGATGAAGCAAACGATACATACTTTAAATCCTTTACAGATGCAGTAGAATTCGCTAGAAAAGCTACTGAAAAAAGAGGATTCACAATCGATGAAGATGATTGGCAAACTCAAATTGCTTTTGGTGGTAAGTACACTCGTTCAAGACCTTCTAAGGGTAAAACGAATTCATTTACAGTAGGATTACTTAAGAATGGTAAACCACAAAGAAAATCATTACAAATCTCTGTATTTGGTATGCCAAGTGGTTCTTATGAGTTAACCCACTACATTAACTAATGATTAAATTAAAAGATATGATAAGTAGAAGTTTATTTGTAGAATCAAAGAAACTCAGAGTGTTCGATTTTGATGATACTTTGGTTAAAAC
>Ga0209092_10000130_pt1 | contig 68370 bp, 36 predicted proteins | sample FraStrMetagenome_FD_187446 | JGI IMG/M metagenome (GOLD analysis project Ga0209092, IMG submission 187446) | Marine eukaryotic phytoplankton communities from Arctic Ocean - Fram Strait ARC3M Metagenome (SPAdes) (version 2) | ecosystem: Environmental > Aquatic > Marine > Oceanic | place: Fram...
CTATTATTAAAGCTGAGCTAGCTAAACCATCATTTCATTATGGGACAGAATCAAATACCTGTTGGACTTTTTACAATCATGTTACACATGCATTAAAGAAAGCACATCCACGGTACTGGTTACAAGATAGCCAGAACTTTCATGACTTTATTGTTGCAGAGTGTTTAAATAACTCTCAACCGGCCCAAAAGAAAGAGACTATTATTACTGTAGATGCACACAAAGTTGTAGTTATTTCTGAACCAGTAAGTGAAGTTGTTGAAGTTGATGAAGATATAACTGACACACAATTAATAGAAAATGTATTTTTAGATCAGTGAAATTAATAGTTGCACTTTTATTAGCTATACTCTTTTTATACATTAGCAGTCAAAACAAAATGAATAAATAGGAGAAAATCAACCGGGGTCTGAGTTACGCATTCTTAGGCCCTGGCTCCTTATTTACTACTCCTAAAAAAGAAAAACGCATGAGCATAAAAGAATGGACATTTATGGACAAAGCTGAAAAAAGAAAAGACACCCCAGTATTTACTGGTGTATTAAGATACTTCCCGGATGCTATTATGGAAATAGCTCGTGTATCACTACAGGGAAACAAACAACACCATCCTGATAAACCTTTGCATTGGGACCGCACTAAATCTAATGATGACCTTGATGCATTAGCTAGACATCTTATTGATGCTGGAACAGTTGATGATGACGGAATTCGTCATACAGCAAAAGTAGCTTGGAGAGCATTAGCTTGTTTACAAAAAGAAATAGAGGATAATAAAAAAGCCCGGCATTAACCAGGCTCTTTATTTGATATTTAATTTTTATTATCTTATATCATATAATCTGATTTCAATATTACCTCTATCTACACCTTTAGTGCTTCCTGTAAAATCTTCTTCTAAGAAATTTAGAACTACTTTTCCACCGTCTACATCTTTAAAGAATATATTTGCTGGTGCAACACCTTCTACAGGTGTGCTTTGACCATTGGCCATTACCCATATTTGTTTAGTTTCTGAAGAAGTACAAGGAGTAAGTGGATCTCCTGGTTCTGAAGGGGTTATTGAATATAACCCAGCTACTGAAGCTGATAGATCCCAATTCCATTGACAACCTGTATCATTACTAAGAATAGTAACTGATATAGGAGCACCTTTTGGATGTGACCATAAAGCTACATATGATGTATAACCTAGTGCTGCTCCAGTACCATTACTAGCTGCAGTAACTTGACCTTGTGCATTTACTGTAATATTAGCATTTGTATAAGCACCTGCAGTTACAGCAGTGTTATCTAAGTCAACTGTTAATGTATCTGTTGCAGTTACTGTAGTTGTTAAACCAACACCACCTGCAATTTTTGCTGTATTTCCATCTAAAATATCTTCAGAAGTACCTAAATCACCACCAAGTAACCAACCACTATAGCTTCCAGCAGTCCAAGGTACATTAACAACTAGTTGATCACTAGAATTAAATTGAACTCCATAAGTTCTATCTTTAACAGTTGATACTGGCTCAGCTACTTGAAGCTGTACTGTATCACTAAATAATTTACCTAATCCTAATACAGCAGATGTCATTGTACCAGCCATAACTGGTGTAGGAACATTTAATGTATTTGTACCTGGGTTATATGTTGCAGCATCACCACTAGCTCCATTAGTTGTTAGGGTGGTCATAAAGTCAGAAGTTGTTAATACTCCTAAACCATTTATATACTGACCTGCCACTCCTTTAAAGGATAGTTCTAATCTAGGGGTAGTAGTAGAATCAAATACTCTTAAGTCTATAGAATCTGGAACTCCACCCACAACTACAGCTGAAAAGTCAGTAACTGTTCCACTTGCTCCTGCAGGAACATCTGCCCAATTACCATCTTGTCTTAAGAACTGACCTACAGTTCCTCCTTGACGGTTTAGTTCTATTACACCATTTGATGTAACAGGAGAGCTTCCAATTTGGAAAGCTGCAATATCTGTACTTAAACCTACACTAGTCACAGTTCCCGGATTTCCTCCTGGAATTGCTGACCATACATTATCTTTACTTAAGAATTTACCTGAAGTATCTGTACCATCAACCGCTGATAATTCTGCTGTTACAACAACATCACCATCTACAGCACCTGTTGGTGTCATATCAATGTATGTACCGTTTTGTGTATCTACTGTCTCAACTATATTTGCTGGTAAACTTGGAATAGCAGGGAAAGCTTGTAAAGCACCTGTTCCATCTATATAATCTGTTGTTGCTCCTGCACCTGTAAGAGTTAACGTTCCATTACTTGTTACAGGACTATTAGTTACAGTGAATGCTGAAGGTGCGGCTAAACCAACACTTGTTACAGATCCTCCACCTCCTGATGCAATACCGTAAACAGTACCATCTATACTTATTGAAGTTAAATCTAATGTAGGGCTACCTGGGTTTCCAACTACTACAGAACCTGATCCTTCAACCCATGGTACATTTACAACTAGTTGTGATGCATCATTAAATTGAACACCATAAGTTCTTAAAGATTCAGCACTTACTAGTTGAGCATCTTCTACTTGAACAACATCACTCCAAAGCTTACCTGTTCCGGTAACTGTAGATGTCATTACTGGTGAAGATGATCCTCCTCCAGTTGCAGTAATTGTTACACCATTTGATCCATCATCAGTAAGTGTAATATTAGTACCTGCTTTTAATAGGACTTTGTCTAATGTTCCATCTGATCCTGCTAATCCTATTGCAAAATCATCTGTACCAGATACTTGACCTGTAAGATCATATTTTGTATTATCATCAGCTGGGTTTGGTAAAGTCACTGTCTTAACATTTACTGCTGTAGGATGACCTGTTGCATCTTGTGTAATAGAATCTACTACTGTAAATGTACCACCTGCAGCAGGTGATACTGCTGAGGTTGTGTCAACTCTAGTTGTATTATCATGATCAAATCTTATACTACTAGTACTATTACCAGTTGTTGTTATTTTATCACCACCAACAAAGAATACTACACCATCACAATTAACATCAAATCCACCTTCTCCTCCTACAATCCATTTACAACCTGCTGCATTATCTTTCCAAACTACAGTACCATCAGGTTGTGCAACAAGGATTTGATTAGGTGTCCCTTCTGTTTGATTAAAATCTAAAACTTTTGATGCTAACCATATCTTATTTAATGGGTTTGAAGTACCTAAACTAACATTACCTGCTAATGTTGAGTCTCCTTTAACAAAGAGATTACCATTTACACTAATTGTTGTGTTACCGGCATCTTGAGTTATGATACTATCTTTTAATGCTTTTAGTTCACATACTCCATCTGTCTCAGTATAAACAGGAACAAATCCTGTTTCTCCTGATCCATCTATAGTTCTAGTTAACCCTTTGGTTATTTCACATACTAAATCTTGACCCTTTATAACAAAAGGTTCCATCCTTGGTGCATAAGAAGTTCCAGTATTTAATGTACTGTTTCTCTTTTTACCAAACTCAAACCAATCTGTCTGTAGATTAAGAGTTTTCTTGTCTTTGTTTCTTTGCAGTAGGTTTAAAACCTCTTGTATAAATACGCTCATTTTGTTTTTTTTATAAGTACAATGCAGATAGTTTAACACCTGCTTGTACTGTGCATGTTATTGTTATATTTCCATCAGCATCATTAAATGCATCAACTTCAAAAGGTCCTAAAAAACCTTCTTGCCCAGCTGTCAAAGTTATTACAGCGTTTTCCTTAACTAATGTTCCTAATGAAGGATCTATTACTGTTGTTACCACTGGTATTACAGTAGCAGTTACTGATACAGCACTATCATTTTCTAAATGAAAGAATTCTGTTCCTGTATTAGCTAATTTATCACCGGCTGCTGCAGGTGTTGCTGTTGTGGGCTTTAAACCCTGCTGTAATATTCTTTGTGCAATTAATGTTGCCATAATTAATTATTTACAATATCCATTTTTAAAAGCATCTGATTGAACAGGTTCTGCTGCTCTAGTAGACTTTTGTGGTGGATTTAAGTTTGTTTTTTTAGCCATTCTAATTCTTGCTTCTACAGCCTTTTTATTCTTAGCATTTTGTATTGCTTGAGGAATAGCCGTAGGATTATAAACACCATTAGTTGTAGCTCTTTTATAGTTAGCTCCCTGCATAGGGAATGATATCTTTTTTGCCATGATTACTTCTTTTTAGATTTTGTTCCACCATACATTTTATAGTCTATCACTGACCCGCCAGACATAAAACCTTTTAGTCCTCCACTTTTAGCCATTGATTCCATTCCTGCTTTACCTGGAGTTATGTCTCCATCACCAGCACCTTTTGTAAATCCGCCACCATATGTGTATTTTTCATTTTTCATAATTCTTAATTTTTAATTTTTATTACTGATTGATTTAAATTTCTCAGCTCCCCTTGAACCAAAGTAAGCTACATAAACTGTTATTAATAATGACTTTAATAAGTCTACCCATACTGAATCTACTTTAAAGTCAATGTCAGTACTGTCTAATAACATAAATATTACCATTGATATAGTTAAAAATATCAAAGTCATTGGTCTAGTGTTTTTACTTAGCCAAGAATCAGAGCTCATGTCACTGACCCAACGCTTGCTAACCTCTTGCATTTCAACCATGTCTTGTTCAAGCAGTTTTAATGCATGCTCTTTATCAACTGGTGATAATGTATCCTCTTTTTGTATTAAAGATTTAACCATACCTAAAACACCTGCATCAGGAAGCAACTCCCCAGCAAGACCAAGTATACTAGGGACCTTCTTTGTAAGGAACTGTCCTACTTTAGTATCTTTAAACTTCTTTTTAGGTTTTTTATCACTCATTTTTTTAATTTAAGGGTATACTAATATCTCCAAAGGTGTTCTAAGCAATTGACTATCTTGTAGTACATTTGTTGCACCAAAATACGTTTGTAAAGAAAAGTCACCAGTACTTGTACTATTTATATTAAATAGATGTGGGCTTGACTTACCTGTTTGTGATATATTCATTACTACTTTATCTATGTCAGCTAGATCACTGGAAAAATCAAATTGATATGTTCCCACACCATCTCTACTTACACTTAATGTAAAATCTGTTGTATTTTCTAAAACAGTTATTACTGGAGTACTATCACCAGCTTGGGTCAACAATGCTCTGTATACTTTTGGTCCTGATGAACTAGATCCATTATTGGCTGCAGTTAATCTTCCTTGTGCATCTACAGTAATATTTGCATTAGTGTAAGATCCTGGATTGACAGTTGTATCATCTAAGGCTACAGTTAAATCAGAACCAAAGCCATTGTTAAATTGTGTTGTTGTTATAGCTGTACTACCTTTTATATATACTGTATTACCCTCTATAATGTTTACAGGATTAGTTCCAGCATCAGCTGACATATTAAAATTAGTGCTTCCACCGCTAGCAGCAGAAATAGTTATTTCATTAGCTGCTTCAGTAAATGATATATTATCTCCTGGCTTTAATGATTTAAAGTTAAGTGTCTCACCTACCTTGTTCTTCCATAAACCAGCACCTGTTCCTACATTTGCTGCAGTATTTGGTTCACCTTCTGTTGTGATTTCTACATAGTCATCATCTGAAGATAAATTTAAAGTTAAATTAGAACTTAATGATTTAAGTGTACGGAAATATACTGTGCATTCACCTGTATCAGGATCATTAACAGTTTTTTGGTAGACTGTAGCTGTATCTCCTTTAGCTACAAGTGGTGTATTTTCATTCGTACATCCCTTACCTTCTATCTTAAAGTCACTAATCTTAATAAGCTTAACTGCTTTATAAGGAATAGGAGATGCTACACCAGTCATATCTGGAGTTTCATTCCATTTACCTAGCACTAAGACATCATCTTTTTCAGCAACTTTAGAAAACTTGCCTTGTCTAATTAAACTTAATATGTCAGTTAAAATATTCATATCTTATTTGCCATCATAGGTCCATCCACCCATTTTATATTTTTGTTTTTTTTCTTTGCCAGTCTTGTCCTGTACAATTCTTTCTGCATCACCTCCCTTACGCATTTTTTCTGTGTAAGAGCCTTGCATCATATCTTCTAGTTCACCACCGGTTCTCATAAGCATTTTACTTTTTTGCCTTGATAACTTTTGCTTTGGTAAACACGCTCTGTTCTTTGCCATTTTAATTTAATTTATATATCCAATGTAAACGTTACAAAGAATAAATATAGTTTTACAGTTGAATAATCATATTCACCATCTGGTCTCATAAATTCCCAGCCTAGGGCTAGTCTATCATGAGGCCAATGAAATGCTATTTCTAATGCCCAATCTCCCATTATATTTTGCTTTTGGTTTTATTACATAATCCTTGACGGCAGTGTCCTAAACAAACCTTACCTCTTGAAACCCACTGAATTAATAAACAAATCTGTCTCATTTTTTCACTGGTCTTTTTTTAGTTTTGCCTGCAACAGCTTTAGGAACATGTCCTAGTTGATCACCAACTTCTTTTATTGCTTTACCTACATCAGCTAATTCAGCTGCTGTAAGTTTATAGCGTTTTACAATTTCTACTAACGTAGATTTTGCTTTTTCATCTATTGTTGTTCTTGACCATATAGATCTCCAATAATCTTGTAGACTATAAGTCCAAACAACGTGTATAATTTTCTTAAACATATTTATGTTTTTAAAGTACTATATTAATAATATACAAATTTTGTCAGACTTAAACAAAAAGTTTTGACATATAAATATTATCTTCGCATTGCTTACTGACATATAAATAATAAACATTGGTTCTCTTTTATATCTCAGTTGTATTTAGTAAATTAAATATATCTAGCGGCTTCATTTTCTCCTGTAGGAAATGAGGCTTTTTAATCCTTAATAATTAACAACCTTATGAATAAAGACATCTTTAAACCCAGAGTCAACATTTTACCGTATGAGTACCCACAACTATTAGCATATAAAGATGCCATAAGACATTCTTACTGGATTGATACAGAATTCAACTTTACAGAAGACATCCAAGATTTTAAAGTAACTATCACTGCAGAAGAGCGGGATGTTATTAAAAAAACTATGCTTGCAATTGCTCAGATTGAAGTTAATGTCAAAACTTTTTGGGCTGATCTTTATAAAAGAATGCCAATTACAGAAGTTGGAGATGTTGGAATGACGTTTGCAGAATCAGAGGTTAGACATAAAGATGCTTATGCTAGATTGCTAAGGATACTTGGGCTTGAAAAGGAATTTCAAAGTGTCATTGATGTACCTGCAATTGCTGGTAGACTTAAGTACTTAAAGAAGTACCTAGATGGTACACGTTCTAGAGATGATAAAATGTATACTAAGTCTGTATTACTATTTTCATTATTTATAGAACACGTAAGTTTATTCAGTCAGTTCTTAATCATGATGAGCTTTAATAAAGAAAAGAATGTCTTTAAAGGTATATCTAATGTTGTTGAGGCAACATCAAAAGAAGAAGATATCCATGGTAACTTTGGAGCTGAACTTATTAATATTATTAAAAAAGAGAACCCTGAGTGGTTTGATGCAGAGTTTGAAGAGTTAATTTATTCTGCATGTAGAAAAGCTTATAGAGCTGAATGTGGTATACTAGACTGGATCTTTGAAAAAGGTGAGCTTAGCTTTTTACCACAAAACACAATACAACATTTTATCAAGAACAGATTCAACAACTCACTAGAAAAGATAGGTATGAAACCAATCTTTGAAGTTGACTCAGAACTATTGAGCTCTACTGAATGGTTTGATATAGAAATACTTGGAACCAAAGAAGGAGACTTCTTTTACAAGAAGAGTGTTGATTATAATAAAAAAAGCAAGTCTATTACAGAAGATGATCTTTTTTAAACCTTTAACATCAAAGAGAGATGAAATTAGCCTTAATAGCACATGATGGAAAAAAAGCATCAATGGTTGCTTTTGTAATGAAACGTATGGACTTTTTTAAACGTAAAGATGTTAAACTAGTAGGTACAGGTACAACAGGCACTATGATTCAAAATGCTGGTTTAAAAGTAGATTTAGTAGCAAGCGGACCAATGGGAGGTGATGCTGAGATTGGAGCAATGGTAACTCGTGGTGAAGTTGATGGGGTGATATTTTTTAGAGATCCATTAGATAAACACCCACACGATGTTGATATTAGCATGTTGATGAGGTTATGTGATGTACATGAGGTGCCTTTAGCCACCAACTACAAGTCAGCTCATATTTTAGCTAAATACTTTAACACCAAATAGAGATGAAAGAAGTAGATACCTTAGCAATAACAAAAATTGTTCTGAAGAAGGTGTATGAGGATGGTAAGTTGTTTGGCAAGCACGTAGACTTTGAGGAATACTACAACGAAACCTTTAACACCAAAGAGAAATGAAGTTTATAAAATTTTTTCTTATATGGTATAGTCAGCAAATGGCTATACCTTTTTGGATAATTGGTCATGTGCATTTACACTTTGCTAGTTGGCACAACTTTTATGAATACGCACTGTCTATTTTTTTACACTTAATGGTGGCTATAGGCTTTTGGATAGATTGGAAACAAAACGGAAATAAAAACTAAAACAATATGGAATATAATAATTACTACTGGCTAAATGCAGACAGCCGCACATTTTTATCAAGAGGGTACATTACAGAAACCCCTGAACAAAGAATCAAAGACATTGCTATTAAAGCAGAAAAGTATTTGAATATAAAAGGATTTGCAGAAAAGTTTGAACACTACATGGCTAAAGGGTATTACTCTTTGTCAACTCCAGTGTGGATTAACTTTGGTAAAGCAAAAGGATTACCTATCAGTTGTTACGGATCTAACGTAGATGACAACTTGGACAGTATATTAAATGCTGGCCGTGAAATTGGAATGATGTCTAAGTATGGAGGTGGAACTTCAGCTTACTTAGGAAACATTAGAGAAAGAGGTGCTCCTATTTCTACAGGAGGATTTGCAGATGGACCAGTGCACTATGCTAAGATATATGACACTGTAGTAGATGTATGTAAGCAATCTGAAGCAAGACGTGGAGCATGTGCAGTGTACTTACCTGTAGAGCATGCTGACATTCTAGAGTTCTTAGATATTGGAACAGACGGTAACCCTATTCAGAATCTTCAATATGGTGTCACAGTTGGTGATGCCTGGATGGAAGAGATGAAAGCAGGGGACAAAAGCAAACGTAAAGTTTGGGCCAAGATTATTCAAAACAGAAGTGAGATTGGTTTCCCATACATAATGTTTAAAGATAACTCTAATAACAATTCTCCTTATAAAGAATTAGGTCTTGAGATCACTGCATCAAATTTATGCTCTGAGATACAATTACCTACAGATAGTTATAACTCCTTTGTGTGTTGCTTAGGATCCATTAACCTGTTACACTGGGATGAGATCAAAGAAACAGATGCTGTAGAAACATATGTGTATTTTCTTAATGCAGTAATGGATGAGTTTATTATTAAGGCAGAAACAATGCCTGGTATGAAGAGAGCTTATAATTTTGCAAAAAATCACAGAGCTGTTGGTCTAGGTGTTATGGGTTACCATTCATTATTTCAATCTAAGCTTATTGAGTTTGACTCACTACAAGCTAAAGGTTTAAACAGTGAAATATTTAGAACTCTTAAAGACAGAAGTGAAATAGCATCAAGAAAGTTACATATAGAACACGGATACAATTCTATTAGGGATGGTTATGCTAACACAACTTTAATTGCCATTGCACCTACTAAATCAAGTTCGTTTATTCATGGAGCTGTGAGCATGGGTATTGAGCCTATTAAGTCTAACTACTTTATTAAAGATCTTGCTAAGTCTAAAACAGTATATAAGAATCCTTTCTTAGAAGCTCAATTGGAAAAGCATGGTTTAAATAATCCTAAGACTTGGGAATCTATACTTAAAAAAGATGGAAGTGTACAACACTTAAACTTTCCTAATAAAGAAGTGTTTAAGTCTTTTGTTGAGATATCTCCTAAAGAGATTGTATTACAAGCGGCTCAAAGACAAAAGTATATTGACCAGTCTCAGTCATTAAACTTAATGATTGATCCATCTGTCTCAGCTAAAGATATAAATAAACTGTATATGTATGCTTGGGAGGAAGGAGTTAAAACTTTATACTATCAATTTAGTAAGAGTAGTGCTCAGGATTTTGCACGTAATATTTTAGAATGTTCATCCTGTGAAGGATAAGCTTTATAAAAGAGGGGTCATATTATTTGGCCCCTTTTTATTTTCTTAATCCTTTATGATTATCAATCCTATCTAGAATTTTGTTAAGCTCATCTGTTTTTATCAAACCTGCCATTGACGCATTCTTTAAGGCACTTATAATTTGAAGTACCATAAAGGGAACTACAATTACTTCTGATAGCCAGCCTGTTCCATCAAAACCTTTTTCTATCATAAGTATGACTGTTAGAATTGCCAGCCATGTAAAGGTGTTCTTTGTTATTCTTAAGGCTTTATATGTTTTAAACCCCTCTCTTTTACAGCCCGCCCACACTCCAAAAACGCCATCTAACCATAATACTGAACAAACCGCCAGGTACTGTTCCATGTTTTCCATTGATAAATCAAAAAAGTACGTACATAAGTACGTACAAAATGCTGTTATGCTCACTAATAAGAGTTTAGTTGTCATTATTAATTTTATTTTCTTTTGATATTCCAACTGGAGTAGCAATTCTGATAGGTTTAACTGAAGGCCTAACAGGTTTAATTATTGGTATTGATATGGGTCTCGTGTGCATTACAGGAGGAGTATATGTTTCTCTCACATTAATATGAGGAATATGGTAATTACTCCAATTTCTATATTGCCAATCTTGTCTATATTGATACCTAAATGGATCTTCCTGACGTAATATTCTAAATTTAAAGTCTCTAACAGGAACAGCAAGAGTATCACCTTTTTCTGTTATTGTCAAGATACTTTTAATTTTATAGCTTGTAGATAAGTTATATGTACCACAAGATGAGAACATTAGGATTATCACTGCTAATACTGCCAATATATTTTTCATAGTTATTCTCAGATGTCTTTGTATCCTATATAATAATATACACTTTTTTGGTGTATATACCATACAAATTCCTTGATTTAACAAGGGAAACCCAATATTTTATTTAATATAGAAATCAGAATTCTTAAGATAAGAATCCCATTTTTGAATAGAATATACTATTGGAAACACATCTTTAAAGTTTTTATATAATTTTAATTCTCCTTTTCTATTACCTCTTTGATATACATAATTTGAATTAGCATAAAAAGCTTCTTCATTTCCAGTTACTTTTGCCATTGAATGTTTGAAACCTCCAATAAACAACATCTCAAAAAACTCAGACATTTCACTAACTGATCTTGATGCAGCAATTGGAGAGTTAAACATTTGTTCAACTTGCTCAAATCCTGCAAAAGACGGCATGAATAATACAAGCTCTTTATAAACTCTATCTGCTTGATACCTTGTTAAATTCTTAAATCTCTTTTCAGTATCACTGTCATCATCATCTCCGGATAGTATATCATCAAATAGTAAAGAAATAAACATGACACTAAACATGATACCTAAATCACCCATACTTCTATAGAAGCCAAACAATCTATTCTTAGCCCTTTGATCTATATTACCACCTTGACCATAGTCTCTAGCACCTTGCTCACCAAACTTTTGGGTTGTGTATTCTTGAACTTGTTGATCAAGATATTCTTTACCCATTGTTCTAAAGTTCATTTTACCTTGAGCCAATTCTTTTCTTGCAAAATTTAAGAATGATAGAGCAGATCTATATCTACCTTCCATCCATCCTAAATTTTGATCAAAGTACTCTCTCTGGTATCTTGCTCTAAGTGCTGGTGCTAACCACTTTTTAAATTGAATAGCTAAAGCGCCTAATGTATGAGACTGCATTACAATTCTATCTTCCTTAGCGTAGTTACCGTGAATTTGTTTATTGACTTCTCTTATCTCATTTCTAATTTCATATCTAACGTCATCAGTATAAGCTAATTCTTGACCATTTCTTTTAATTACTGTGTCAAAACCGTCTTTAATTTTATTACCATTTGTTGTTGCATCATATTCAAATGCATCATAAAATGATAATTGTTCTCCTGTTTTACTATTCTTAAGCATGGTATCCATAAGTATGGCCATACCCACTTTAGTTTGGGAATTGTATTCCGCAGCATCTTGCATTATATAACCCCATTCAGTTGCTCTGTCAAACCAACTCTTACCGTCATCAGTAGCTCTACTTTGTTCACGTATGTCAGACATACTATCCATCATTCTAAACATGTCAACAAATGCCTCATACTTACTATTAGGCATTTTTTTATTATAGTCTGCTTTAGCTAAACCTGGTATAATCCCTAATGTTACTACGTCAAGTAAATCTTCTGCACCACCATGTGCCGTTCTTTGAACTAATCCTGGGATAGCTCTTTTATTAAATTCCCAAGTTGCTCTTTTAAATGATTTCTGACTATAAAATCTCCCACCAATAGACTCAATATTATTATTTATTCTACCAATTAAGTAGTTATTAAAATTACCAAACGGGTTAAATGCTACATATGATAAAGATGACAGTTGAATTAAACCATTGGCAATTTTATCTACAGTACCTTTTGTAATGTTTTCATTATCATAATGAATCATAGACATAAACTTCTTAGCTCTACGTACTACATTTTTTTCTTGTGTGCTTGTATTTGCTTTAGTCCCTAGATTTTCAACAACCTTATCTTTTATTTTTGCTGTTAAATTTAATCTCATGCCTGGAGCTGGAGTATAAGTTCTCTGCTCTATTACTTTTACAAAAGCTTTTAGCGTGTCATCTACAGCACCCATTGTTTCATAGTTTTGAGCCATGGCACTAAACATAAGTAAACTAGATGCCATATCTGTACTAACTTGACCTCTACTTGGTGTAGCTCTTAACCTTACCATTTTACCATTTAATACAGCTATTTCCTTCTTGTATCTCTGATCTTGGATTTCATTCTTTTTATACTTTGATTGCAAGAGATCAATCTCTTTTTGCAAATCAGCCATATCAGTATCAAGCTTAGGTCTACCTGTATAGTAGATAGGCATCTGATCAATGATATAACCTTCATTATCTAGTATAACATTTTTTTGAGTAGAAGTTTGTTGAAACATATTCCATGCTTTACTCTCTGACATACTAGCGTACAACTTAGTAAACAATGTTCCATTGTCTTTTACTTCAGACATTAATTTATTCTGTACTAATGGTACTCTTCCAAGCATGTTTGATGCTTGACCAATTGGAATTTTCTTTAATAAGTCTTTCTCATACATATCTACGTATAAGTTATAGAACTCTCTTTGAGCAACAGACTTGGCATCAGTACCAGACATTATAGCATCATACTTTGGATTTGCCATATTACGTCCGTCAAGTGTAGTAAGAAGTATTTCTCTAAACTCTACTTTTGGAACCATCATATCTTGACGGTCTTCTATAATCTGTCCTGTTGCTACACCTTTTACTCTTACTGCTCTAGTATATTCTATTGGCTCATAGTATCTTGCAACATAAGCAGCATACTCTCCATCTGAAACATTCTTTTTCTTTTCCCAGCTTCCTCTAGTATTACTTTCAGCACCTGGTCTCCATACTTCATATTGGTTTCTTATATCTATAAACTTTTGTGTATATTTATGATATTGCCCTGAAGGACGCAATGATCCATCATCTCTTTTTCCCTCAGCCATATAGAAGTCTCCATATGCTTTTTTCTTGGCAGCTAAATCTTTATTATATTCTATATCCTCTGCACTTGCTTTTTCTAAATCATATACAGGTCTATACTGATAAGGTGTACCTTCATTGTCATATAATTCACTCCTAAGAGAGTTTTGTATAGCCCAGTATTGCTCACCTACTTTTGTTACATATCTACCGTTAAATGTACCGTCTGCATCAAACTCCAACATGAAATCATAAAGCTTATCAAGTTTTAGTTCAGGTGATAGTTTAGCAAGCTTTTGACCTGCCGCTCTAATAACTGTTTCCCTTTGAGCAACCAAATCAAGTAATTTTTGATTTTGTGCTTTTCTTATCTTATCCATTGTTGCCAACAAGATATCAGGAGAAGTAGCCATATCCTTCGTTTGATATTCTGTATCACTTATATCTGCAGCTTTTTCCATTAAAAGCTCTAGATCTTTTTCAGTAAACAAACTATTTTTTCCTCCAAAATCATTACTTGATTTTAACCTAACCATTTCTTTTACATAGTCTTTTAATGCAGTACCTACTATTCCTCCTGTGTCAGTACCAGCACCACTAAGTAAATTAAATTGTTGTTGTAATGCTAAGATTAGATTCTTTTGAGATTTGTTTAACCCTTTTAAATCATTAAGTATAAATAAACCTTCAAATGTCTTCATGTACTTATCAAAGTTCAATACATAAGAAACATACTCTGGGGAGTTTATATTTTTAGGATCATCAATGTAATTTCTAAAATCTTTTACTTGTGCTAATGCATCTAATAATACTTCAGATAAAGCTGTGGATTGACCTTTCACACCTCCAGCCATAGCTAAATTTATATATGCTATTGTTTTAGATATTTGATCAATCTCATTCTCTCTTGTTGATTCCATATATATATTGGACTTCAACAAAGGAATCATATCTCTTTTTTCAATAAGAGCTTTTTGATATGTATCTAATAAACCTGCGGCTGCATTATATTCATCATAATTTTCTGCTGCCTTTTTATCTGCTTCAGTAGTTTCATCTACTTGGTCTTTACCATTCCATATTTTATTATATGATCCTTCCTGTTCTTGTTCTAACTTACTTTTTTGATAAGAAGTTATTGCTTCTGGTACAAGTGCATCAACTAAATTAAGGTTCTGACTTATTGGATGAGGAACCCATCTATCAAAGTTTATTGAACCATCAAATACTTGATCAACTCCCGTGCCTTCTATACCTACTTTAAAATGTATTGTAGATGTTGCCCATTCATCATAAGATACTTCGTACCCCATGTTTTCTGCCATTCTTCTATAAACATTTACCTGTAAATTATGCTGTTGTTCTGTAGAAAGTTCAGTAGATAACCCTTGCTGTTTTAAAACACTATCATTTTCTAAAGCATAGAATCTCTCTTTATACTGATTTCCTAAACGTTTTCCTTTTTTATCATTAAGTGGAACCTCTTTGCTTAGTTCATTCTTTGTAGTCTTAAGATCCATGATATTAACTCTACCATGTTGATCTATAATAAATACATCTGCTGTACCTGCCATCTTAGATGCTTCATCAAACAAAACAACTTGAGATAAAACAATTGCTCCTTTCATTTTTAGACTATCCATAATACTACCTAAAGTATCATATGTGTCTTTGGCTGCCTCTTTAGATATATTATTTGTTTCTAATGCAGCATATGAATCTTCAAAAGAAAGATTTGCAATAACACCATCTAATAATGTATCTACTTCATTACCAATGTCTAAATTTATTTGATGGGCAATTTGTTTATCCTTTGAAAGCTTTCCTTTTATTGCTGTAGTTACTGATGTATATACTTTTTCAGAATCATTAGAGTTTATATATGTATGATCTTCTTTATTAAGTGTAACAATAGAATCTCCTTCAGCTGCATCCTTTACTGATGCTGAGAGAGAGTCAATCATACCTGAGTTCTCAGCCAGTGCTACATTAAACAGCTGCATTATAATAGGCTTCTGTGTATCATTAGCTCTTTCTAATGCATCTTTAACTTGTATTAATTTAGCTGGAGATAAACTATATCTAAGTTTACCATCCACTCTTTTTTCTAATTTAAACTGTATGCCTTCTGTATTAAGTAATTTAGCTACATCACTAAGTGTTGTACCTGGCTTAATAGCTGATACCGGAAGTTCTCTTCCAGTAATGTATTTGTTTAAGTTTTCTATTACACCTTTAAACCATTCAATAACCTCTTTAACTTTTGCTAAGAAGTTTTTTGTTGGTGTAGTTTCATATTCTTTTTTGAAGTGTCTTGATAATGCTTGCGTTACAATTTCAAGATCTCTTTCAGTATCACTGAAATTTCTTGTACTGCTGTTGTAAGCATCTTCAATTTGTGCGGTTAACTCAGGAAAATTCTTAACTGCTTCATCAAGTAGTGAATTAAACAGTTCTTCATTATCCATCTTTATTGCATCTATAAAAGGATGCAACATTTCTTCAATGGCTATTTCATCTGTAACTCTACCTTTTATTAGATAAGCTACACCATCCATATAAAAAGAATTTATTTCATTGAAAGCAACATTGTTAGTTTTAGTTTTTGGTAATGATTCATACATTACTTTAGCTTGAGCAACAGACAACATTTTAACTTGTACCTGCGGAAACATTCTCTTAAGATGCATGACCACAGCTCTGGATCTGTTAGTATCCCAAGACCTTGATTTTTCTAGTATATCTCTAGCTGAAAATATATCATTATTAGCTTCTATTCTATAACTCTTCGGTGTTCTTGTTACAGAGAAGGATTCTCTTGGTATATTATTAATGTCTAAATATCTGTAAAATCTTTTTAGATTACTTTCTAAAAAGGCTTCATCATATGATTGAGTATTAGGATTAGAATTATTAATTAAAAACTGACCAGCTAAATTACTTCCTATTCTTTCTCTTCTTAAATTGTCAAGAACACTTTCACCAAAAGCTTTAGTCTTTAGTGAAAATGCAATGTTTTGATCCTTAACCATTGTCTGAGCTTGGACAACACTAGGAAACACATCAGAATCATTAACACGTTGCCAGTCATTAATAACTTTAGACGTTTTGATATCAGAACCATATTCATCCTTTAATGCTTGGTATCCCGGATCATTTCTATTGTAACATTTAGCCATTTGATTATTCTTTAATTATATGAGACATTTAAGTCTTTCAATTATATCTTGTTCTCCTTGTTCTGTTTGTGAAAATAAATCACCATATAAAGCTATTGCATCATCAAGTGTTTTTATATTTTCTCCAGAAAGCTTTTCTAAAGCAGCACTATTACCTTCTACATTTGCATCCCACCATTCTACTAAACTTGAAGCTTCTGAAATTTCTTCTGAAGAAAAAAGATCAAGTTCTAGTTTCTCTTGCTCTTGTTGTTGTGCCTCTGTTGCTTCTGGTATGCTCATATCTGTATCTTCTATGATAGCATTTCCTGTCTCATCAAATATAAGACTATCTGAGTTCTTAGACAACTCAGCCATTATTTGTGCCATGTCAGCTATATTTGTTTCTGCTGCATCTACATCCGCTTTAACTGTTACAGAGTCTGTAGTTTGATTTACTATTGCTGACTCAGAGTTCAGTACTTCATTAACGTCTTGTATGGCACCTTGATTGGTGTCAACAGGATATTCAACCTCACTAGTTTGTTGTTGTTTAGCTTTAGCTATTAGTTTCTCGTATTTAGTAATAATCTTTTCAGCATTTAATTCTGATAAATTATCAGGAAGTCCAGAAAGACCTTCTGATTCAGATAATAAAGCCCCCTTATGTTCTAGAAAGATACTTTCACTAACAGAAGATAAAATATTAGTAATTTCTTTTTTTGTTAGCTCAGGAAAGTTAAAAATAACTGCTTCTTCTAACTTATTACTTTTTAAGTTAAGTTTTGATATTTCAGAAGGGCTCCATTCATCTAAATCTACATACGCATTACTTCCTGGATTTACATCATAAAGATTGTTGATCATAAACTCAATAACCTCATTTCCTTTATACTTTTCTAATAGTTCTGCTTTAGAATTTTGTAATGTGCCAAATTTATTAGAAACCTTTGTTTTTAAATCCTGAAATTTTAACTTATTATTAGCCAATAACTCCTTATCTCTTTCTGCCTCTAATCTTTTAATCTCAGCTTCAACCTCACTAGTTTGTTGTGTTGGTTGTTCTTGTTGTGCAGCTCTATCTTGAGGTAAACTATTTTGTGTAGTCCCTCTTCCAACTTTTCTTGCTTGCTCATAAGTTAATCTTGGTCCTCCTACAAAACCACCACCAAACTGCTGGTTAGATCCCATTGATGAAACCTGAGAGTATTCAGTAACTTTAGAGCTAGCGTCATCTTTTGCAAGCAGTCTAAACAATTTATAAGTATCTTTACCTTGTATTTCTGTTTTGACTCTTACAAATTCTTTTGCATTCACATGATCAAAACTTTCAGTTGTAATAGTAAGTGTATTAGGTGTAGAAATAGGATCAAATTTAACACCATCATCTAAATTACTAGCTTCATACGTGAAGAGCAATGGACCAACAATATTAGATTGTAAGTATCCATATTTAAATTCTTTCATTACATCTTCCTTAGATATACCAAAGACACTTTCAAATTCTACTTGTCCTTTAAGTGCACTCTCTACAGCACCAACATTCTTAAGATATTTATTCATGATAAAAGGACTCATTGCACTCATAAGACTTCCGTACTTAAGTTGCAATCCATCTTTAACCATCATGTAGTGTAGAATATCTTCTGCTACTGCCCTTGTGTCAAGTGAACCATATAGTTTTGCAAATGATGTTTGCAAATCAATTTTATTAGCTTTATTTAATCTTCTCCATGTATCTGCCTTTACAATATTTAATCCTGTATTATTACCATCAGCCCCAGCATACTGTGTACCTATAAAATTATCTAAGAAATAATTAGGCTCTGCACCTTCTTTGGCTCTTTTAAATTGCAGGTCCTCAATTGTTTTTATCAATGATAAGTTTGTGACACCTACAACATTTGGATAGAGTAAAGTATTCTCTACAGAAGAATTACCAGAACTATTATTAAGAAGATGTTGATATGACTTTATTGTTAAGTAAGATAACAAGTCTTGTTCAACACCGTTTTTTGTTTTGTTATCAAACCCTTTAGAGTCAGTATTCATTTCTTTATAAGTAGGCTTCAAAATATCATTGAAGTCTTGACTCATAGTTAGAATAGTGTTAGGTAAAAGATCATTATGTATTTGACCAAATATCTGCAAGTATTTACTTTGCCAAGTCTTACTACTCTTTCCATATATAGGTCTAACATCCATAGGCGCATCTTTATCAAACAAAGAAGTGATGGTTTCAATATCATCTTTCATCTCTGGTATAGAGCTTGGTAAACCTTGTGTAAGACTTGTTATTTTATTTATCTTAACTGTAAAATCTGCAACCTTATTAAATCTATCAAGTAAAAATAATATTTGCAGTCTTTCATTAGGTGTTAAATCTTCTGTGCTGTCTACTGCTGATTCTAAAAATTCATCAGTTAGTTTTACAAATGGAGGTTTATTACCAGTTTTTTCTTTTTGTTGTTGAGCTAATGCAGCTACTGAGTTTATACGGTTTGCTAATAATTTATTAAAGCCAGCATCAAATTGATCATCTTTGTTTAATGCTTGATCATAAAGATCTCTTACTTCAGCTGAATTTATTAAAAGAATTGCCGTTCTTAAAGGCACCCCTAAAGATACCATATTACCAACAAGCCCAACAGCTTTTATATTAAGACCAAATTTTGCTATTAAACGTTCTTTTGCATTATCAGTCTCCATTGTAACTAGAGTAGAAATAATATCTTGTATTCTATCTCCGTTTATTTTGTCCTTAGTAAAGCCATCATATGTATTACCATTAAATTTAATAGGCCTATCTAATTTAATATTATACTCACGTAGTAAACTCAATGCTAAATTAGGCTTAACAATAGCGCCAATTGCAGCACCTTTATTTGCTTCAAAAGCTTTTATCATACCATGAAGTGTGTCAATATCTACATCAGAATCCTTTCTACTTGCAAATAATTCTACTCCCTCAAGATTAGAAAGCTCATTAAATAATTCTTCTAGCATTTTTAAGTCAGCTGCTTGATAAGCTATAGGTAAATCTGACTTACGTTCTCCGTTATCTTGATCAATAGACTTTAATGATTTACCAGTTACACCAGTATTACCAGCTAGAGTATATCTATAGTCTAAAATATTATTGTTTAATACTGCTTCATTTGGTGACCCGTGTTTTTTAATGTATGATTTAAATTGTGCCTGAGTAACAGGTAAACCCAATATCAACATTGCTCTAAGAGCTTCTTCACTAATCTTGTTTACACCTTGATCATCAGTGACCCTAGTCTGTTCTGCATCACTTAAAGCGTTATCTCTTCTTATAGCAAGTGTTTTATCTTTATATAATGAAGATGCTGTACTAAATATGTTATTTGGTTCAGATGATTTTAAGTTCATGTATTTCACATACTCAAAATAACTATTCCCGTCTCCGTAAGCTTTAAAGTTTTTATTACTATCTAAGTAGTATTCTTTCATTAATGCATAAACCTTATCAATATCAAAATCTGCTCCTGATATTTCTACAAGTTCTTTAGGGAATATAGCTGTAGAACCATAATACACAGGCATAAAATCAACAACTCTAATATTTACAGCAGAGTGTTTATCTTGTGTAGGTATACGTACTCCAAACATTTTGGCTATCACATCTGGTATAAGAGCATCCTTATTTTCTTGAATGAGTTCCATTACATCTCTAGACATAGGAGGCATAATAGTTTCACTATATCTTACTCCTGTTGGCTCACCATTTTTAACATCATTGTTTTTATATTCCATCACCCCAGTTCTAAGTACATCTAGAACAAGAACTCCGTCATGCTTACCATCAACAAGGTTATTTATATCTTCTAGGCTTTCTCCAGAATAAGAACTTTCTCTTACTACTTCAGACCTACTTGGCATACCATTTTCCATTTCATAGACACGTCTATAAATTTTATGACCAAATGAAGATAATAAAGCAACTGATGTTCCAGGCACCTTTTCTCTTATTGTACCTTTACTGAAGTATGTCAAGAACATTTGTTCAAACTTCTTAGCAGTAATTGGACTATTTAAATTATACTTTTGAACTCCATCTTCAACAGCAAAAAATTCAAGTAAGTTTGATGCTGCTCCTGATGCCATCAATCCTTTTTGTGCTTCTAATAAAAATGCAGCAAGGTTAGGCGTTATGGCACCTTTTTGTTTAGATATTTCAAACTCATCAAGAGCTGTGTCAAAACTAAATATTAAGTTCCTTTTATTCTTATACTTTAGGATTACCCTTTGTCCAACTGCATTATTGTATGCGTCTCTGACATCACCAACTGTTTTAAGTTCAGGGCTTCCTTCTATAAATATCTCTGTAGAACCATCTTGTTCACCGGTTATAAGCTCTTTGATCTGATTCATATCAGTTACTATAAGCTTATTAGATGGGTTAACAACCTGAAGACCTAGATATGAAGTATCTAAATTTATAGATGTTAAATTTTGTGTTGTATCAAATACACCTGACTGAAGTGGGTTTATACCTTGCTTCAACATTTTTATTGCTGAAACTGGTGCCGCCATAGCAAAGTTTTGATTTGCTTCTTCATTAGCTTCCATTTGTTCACGCAAATAATGAAGCTGCTGCATATTAGGTTTGGCTTCCCATATACCGGTTTCTTTATTTCTATTAGATGTATACTCTTTAGTTAATACAGTAACAGACATTTTTAAAGCTGTCTTACCATCCATGTATACAAACTTCTTAGAGTTTATAAAGTCTTGTTTTTTTGCTAAATTAATTGAGTCATTTTGAGATCCCCATGCTCTGTCTGCATTAATGGTTTGACCCATATCAATATCATTCAACATACTTGCCATTGCAGGACTTAACCTTCCAAATGCAAATGTTGAATAGCGTATACCTTTAGAAGTAATATAAACTTGTGCATCAGCTAATTCAATATCATTTCCTGTAAAATCAGACTTTGCTGTTGGATCCTGGAATGGATATAAATCAAAGTTAGTACTGGCATGTGTTATTCCTTTACTTGGATCAGTGACTTGGCTATATGCACTATAGTATGCTGCATTTTGTAGCTTGGCTCTTTTAACTTTATCAACCATATCTTTTAAAGAAACAGCTTGATCACCAAGTAATAAATCATTTATTGACTTAGAGTTGATGTAGTTATTAAAAAATATTTGCTTTAAGTTGTATGCAGCGTCATTTGTAAGGTTTAGTTTAAGTTGTGATAATTCAACAGCAGTTCTTGAAACACCTGATGCAATAGTCAACCCTTGCAATACTTGAGTAGATAAATTATCTTTTGCTTTTAAAGATGTGATTACATCATTAAAGTCTTTAAAACTATCTTCTAAGCTATTGTTAACTTCAGACCTGATAGATGAGTTAGTTACTCCAACAGCCAATGAAACAGCTTCTTTAAATGAAACAGTTTCACCCAGTTTAGCTTTGTCTAAAACTACTTTTAGCAATGCTTGCTTAGTTGTTTCAGAAAGTAGAAGACCGTTATTAGTAAATTTAAAAGCTCTTCCTTTATCAGCCCTATCACTTTTTTCATTATTAAACCCTTCAATATTACCTGGCTCAGTTTCAAATGCTAATGTTTCTCTGCTTATTCTATCAAACTCTGCTTCTATACTATCTATAAATACATTTATAGCTTGAGGCGTAAGAACAACATTACCATTAACGTTTGTCACTGCTTTTATTACAGGTAAAGAAACAAGGTCTCCTGTATTTGCTGCTTCCATTACTCTTAAAAATACTGGAGCCATAGCAATTTCTTGTGCTCCCTGACCAATTACAGTTTCAACCTTACCTGTTCTTCTGTTAAAGTTTGATACATAATTATTTATTAGGGCTATTGCAAACTCTTGTGGGGTAAATTCCCCAAAGCTTTGAGTTGATTTATTCTTTGATACAGATTCATTTAATATATCTTCACTTGCTTGATCAGCTGCACTATTAGAAATCTGCTCTTTAATTTTACTACCAGCAACTCTTATTACCTTAAGTCTATTTGTATTAGATAGATTTAAAAAAGCTTCATTTTTAAGCAAATAATTATTTGATAAAAACTCATCATTGCTTAACTCATCAATTTTTGATTTGTTATTTAATGCGGCAACACTCTTTAAATGATATGTAGGCAATTGATGTGCATATACTATATCACCATTTGGATTTATAAATGTAGATGAACCAATAGATTCATCAAATGCAGCATTGGAAAGACTTAATTTAGTAAGTCTTGATGCCATACCATCTTCTTTAGTAGAGAATAGATCAGCTTTTTTATCCAACCCATCATATAGTTGATCTAGCAAACTGTTTGTAATGCCATCCTCTGTATATCCATCAGCTAATGCTTTTAACTCAGGGCTATTTTTTAGATCTTCTTCAGTTTTACTTTTAGCAATACTATAAGCAATATAATTAGGACTTAATCTAATACCTATTAGTTCAAACATCTTTTGAGAAAATTCTCTTGACATTTGATATACCATAGATGTATCTTCTGGATATGATGTCATAACTTCCTTCATATCCTTTGTTAATCTTAGAAAGTCTTTTACTCTGTTTGGATTAGCTGTAGCAAGTTTCTTTTTTGTTATGTATGCTTGGGCCCATTCATCTAGTTGAGCATTAATATCATCACGCTCAGAGGCAGTATATATTAATAAGTTTCCATTTGAATCTCTCTCATTAAATATATAATCAACCTTATAGTTTTCAAACCCTTTTAATATTGATATCAGTAAAGAACCATCTTTAACATCTCTGAAAGGTTCAGTAGAAGTTAATGCTTCTATTGTTAAACCAGTATCATTAAATAATTTATCTACAACTGCTTTACCTTGTGGGTTTAATCTAGAATATGAATACATTCTTTTAAGCATAACCACAGGATCACTTTCATTTGAAACTGATTTTAATATAGAAGTGTATGCCTCTAGAAACTTAACCGGTACTATTAAAGGTTCTCCCTCCGTTAACTCTGTCTTTCCAAAAAAGTCAGTGTCAACCATAGTTGTAGTTGCTATATAAGATCTAACTTTATATGACAAAGAATTAAAACCACCTATCTCAGCTGCGTCTTTATTAAAATCACTTGTACTTCTTACACCTGATGTTTCCTCAACGTTTTCTATTTTTAATTGATTAGCCTGATCCATATCAGAAATAACATTAACCAAACCAAAAACTTCTTTTTTAATATCTTCTGGGTAATTTATAAATGCCATATCTATCTGTTCAAGATATAGTTTTTTGGCACCAGAAAATCCTTTATTAGCTTCTCCTTCCGGATCAAGCATTGTCATAAAGTCTGCTTCTAGTTCATTATATATTTCAGTAGGGTTATATGACTTTTCAGTTAATGAAAGTTCATTTACTCTTGTTATAAACATACCCGCCATTGATCTAATCAAAGGGTCTATTACATCTGAGTCAACATATAATTCACCTGATGGCTCACCTGCATCAACTACTTTAGAAGCTGTATCATATCTCACTAATGCATTAGCAATACTTAATGACCCACCTAATGAGTCTTCTAATTGAGTAAATTCATTAAGTTGTACAGGTGCATTTTTAAATTTACCAGCATCTATGTTTTCATATAATGTAAGTAACTCTACAGAAGAGTACTTAGAGAAAACACCTTTAATCCATTCTATTAACTTAGTAAAGAATGATTTTATCTCAGTATTAGTTTTAGAAGATCTTGGGTTCTTTTTAAATGCCTCAAACTCATCCGCTAAATATTCTTCAGCAAATTCATTTTCTAATTCAACATCAGTCATTTCCTGATATTGCTCAGCTGAATTTCTAAATCTTTGTAATTCACTCTTATATTTAGATCCGTACTTTGCTTTTACTTCTGCTTTTGCAATGCTTCTATATTTATTAATTTGTTCTTGGGTAAGAACAGTTCTAAAAATACTGTGAAACGCTTCATGATACTTGTATGGGCTAAGTGGACTTGTATATATAATACCTCTTACATCTACACCATTAGCTATCCTATCTAAATTCAAAACAAATGCACCTACTCTTTCATATCCGTTAGAAACACCATTATCAGCAAGAACTATTAAATCCTCTACACCAATAATATCCGGCAGGTTTTCACTTGCCCAATCTAAAAATTCATTATAGTCTTCTACACGTTCAGTCTCTGATGTAGCTTGTACTAATTTGTTAGCACCACGCTCTAATTTTTTTCTTTTAGCTAATAGATCTTGATACTCTTTACTTCCTCTAATAGCTTTTACTTTATCTTTTTTAGTAGTTAGACCTTCTTCTAACTTTTCTTTTAGAGCTATTAGTTCATCTTTAATAGTTTCAAGTTTTGTTTTTCCTGTAGGCTTTTCAATAGCCAATGCACCAGGTCCTCCTTGAACTGCAACAGCATAAGTAACTGATTGACGGAAGACATCATTTTTCATTAACTCTTGTTCACGTGGACTTAGCTCAACACCTCTCAGTATTGCATTTACAATATGATCAAGATTTTTTTGATAGTCTCCAAAGTTATTACTATCAACTCTGCCAACCATTTCTTCAAATTCAGCATCTTCCATATCAGATACAGACTCATCAGCTTCTTCAGCTGTAGGTCTATCTCTACCCATTGCTGATTCCAACTCTATCTCATCACTTCTACTTGCATTAGGTATGTACGCTATATCACGTGATAGTTGTATAGCATCTGACTCAGCTGAAACTTCTATTGTTTGATTTTGTACTACTTCTGGTAATACTTCTGTAGTACTATTATCATATATTTCTTGAGGTGCAACACCTTGAGCAAAAGACTTTCTGAAGTTTTTATCTTTTAAATCTGCACTTAATTTTTCTACAGCCGGATTAGTATTATAATTTGTAAGTAAAGTTTGAATTACATCTTTAGCTGATAGATCTTCTGCATTAACTTCTTCAGGCTTTAAACCTTCGTTCATGCTTGTTTTACTGCCTTTATTATCTAAAGAAATAAAGATAGACCCATCAGGACCCACATTAAGTTCAATCAAGTTACCAGGTTTGCTACTTAAAAATAATTTTTCTGATAATTCTTGATTATACTTTGCAGCTTCCTCCATGCTTTTTTCTGAATCCTTAATAGCACCTATTCTTTTAGCTGCCTCAACTATATCTACATATAGTTCTTCTAATTCAGTATTAGTATATTCAACCGGTTTTAAATTTACTTTTGCATATGTTCCATTTGGCAATCTTACCATAGCAAGATATCTATCTGTGCCTTTACCAGCATCCAATAGACTATCCCATTGATTTTGTTTTTTTAATTGTGTTTCAATTGCATCTTCTAAAGCATCTCTTTCTTTACCTTTTAAATTTGTAGTAAAGTCATAAGTTCTTTTACCCGTTTCTTTATCATATTTTAAATCAAAAATAAATAAGTTACCCGCTTCATCTGCAGTATCATATAACAACGCATCCATTGGTAGAGGATATACTCTTTCTCTTGCTTTAGCATATGCAACTCTTCCTCCTTTAAGATTTAAGTTTATACTAAAAGGTATATCTTTTGAGTCTGCCATAAAGTAAACAACCTCATCTCCCACATTTAAATTATCAAATGTTTGAACAACTAATGCATTCAATGCAAATGCTCTATGTACTTGTTCAAGAGCTTCTGCTTTTTGTTCTTTATTTAAACCTTTTTTTGCTAGAATAACATTGCTTGCTTGTTCCGCAGTCATAGATCTTGGATCTATAGGGGAGCCTGTACGTTGATCTCTAATTAAAAATGATTCATTATTTAAATAAGCAAATACTCCTTCCGGACTATTAGATGGTTCTATACCCATCTCAGCTAACTTTGCATTAATAGTTTCTTGTAATGCAGGATTAGCTATCCGTATACCAACAACGTACTTACTTACTAATCTATCTATTAATGGATTAGCTTCTTTATATACTTCACCTTCTCTATTTTTAGCAGTGTAAGATCCAGTATTAGTTCCTCCTCTTGAATCAAGAGATACAACCAACTGTAAACCAGCTATTTCTTCTGGAGATAACATACTAAGAATAGCATTATATCTTTCTCTTGCTTTGGCATTATCAGATGATGAACCACCTTCAGTATAATTAACATGAGGGTAAAGGGTAGTCAAATCATTAGTTTGAATTTTTGTTACCGTATCTGGAATTAAATTAAATGTAGTTTCTTCTAAAGTAAATCTACCTTTAAATTCTCCTTGCGGTATATACAAAAACTTTCTTTCTGCAAAAGGTCCTGTGTTATCAGACTCTTTGATTACTTTAAGTTTTTGGTTTGCACCATACTTTTTAGAAAAGCGTGGATCTTGAACAACAATATATTTTACACCGTCTTTATATATAACTTGACCATATGTTAATCCTGTTACTCCATCAAAATCAAAAGTAGTTGATGAATCTACAAGGTTTGCATTTAGTGCCTCTAAAGCATTCTTAGCTATTTTACCTTGGTTTGCTAAGAAAACTCCTTGAACAGATTTAAAGTTGGTATCTATAAACTCAATAATATCATCTGAAAGTTCATTGCCTTTTTTATCTAAAAACTTGTACATCTCTACAATTTCTCCAGTCTGATTATCTACTACAGATATTTTATATATATCTGCAGTAACACCGCTTTTATAGAATTTTCTTTGTGGTGTGTTTTCTAGAGCTTGACCTTCTTCTAACTTTACATCTGCACTCTCAACTACATCAGCCATATCAACTCCTGATTGGTTTAATATAGATGTTATAACTGGATTATTAATTAATACTTCAGGGTCCATTAAAAACTCTTCTAATCCTACATCTTCTTTTATTACATCTGTTCCAAGAGGATTATTAAATTCTAGTGTGCCTTCTACTCCTACCTCTGATTTTCCTGATGCCCATACTTTTTTAATTGCATTAACAACATTTCTAATGTTAACTGCTTCAGCAGAACTCATCCAATCAGTACTATCTAAAATAGGTAAGCCTAATCTTGCTTGCTTAGCTCTATAATTTTTATAGGCTCTCTCCAATGCCTTAACTAATAAAGGACTATTAGTGCTTACATCAATTTTTATATCTATACCTGCCTTTTCTAAAAGTACATCAAGTGCAGATCTTGTTTCTTCAGTTTCTTCAATTGCAATTTCCTCTTCGGTTTGTGGTGCATCATCCTCTTTAGTATTGTCTGCTCTAGTTTCTTTATATGTAGTTAACAATCTTTGGACTTGACCAAATACTACTGTATGAATTTCAGGTTGTATTTTACCATTATCATCATAAAAATCTGTCAAGAAAGCTGCATTACCAGTCTTCAAAAACATTTCTGTTTGTGCTATTGCTGGATAAACACCCAACTTACCTAACTGATTTATTAGTTCATTTGCCTCAACTATATCTACATACTGCTTTAACATTTCTTCTGTTATCTTAGCACGTTGATTATATATCTCTTTGTTTACTTCATACTGTCTTTGTTGAATCTCAGAAAACTTTTCTGGATTTTGCATGTACTGAATAGCTTTATCATATACACGTGCTCTTCCTTTTAATGCACCGTAGTCAACAATTTGTTCTAAGGCAGCATCAATTTTTGCTTCATCCGCAAATGAACCAGCAGAAGATGCCATAAATCTTACATAGTTTCTAAACTCATTTCTAAGCTTTCCTTTTAAAAGTTTGTTTCTTTTAAAGGTTCCATTCTTAAATCTATTTTGTGGATCAGAAATGATCTTTTGAATAGCTTTTAATCTTTTGATTTTTTCTATTTTGGTTTTGTTAGATTCCCCAATACCTTCAGTTGCACCTTCAGTTGCAATTACTTCAAGGTTAAGCATGTCTATCTCATTCTGAATTGATTTCTCATCAAGCAGATTAGTTACATCATTTGCAGACATTTTCTCAAACAAAGGATCAGATTGTAATTTATTATAGATACTATCTGCTCTTTCTAATGCTCTAGTAAATCCATCATTTGTAAACATGTATAAATAACGTACATGTTCATATGCTTCTTCATTAAGCATTTCCTTAATGTATTCTCTTTGCTGTGTCTTAGGATTAAACTTGTTTTTGTTAAATGGGTTTTTAAATTTGTCCTTGTTTTGATTATAAGACTGTTCCATCTTATCAATACCTACAAGCATATCATTAATACGTCCTCTTAACTTACCATCCGTCTTATCTTTATTAGATACTCCAGGAAATGCCTGAGCTAATTCTACATCACTTAATTCTAAAAATCCTTTTAACTGATCTTTAAAATGCTGTGAACCATTACCTGCAAACATTGTATAATATTGTTGGAACTTTGATCTATCTGCATTGTCAACAAAATTAAATATGTCAAGAGCACTCCTCATATTCTCAGCAGCTTCTTTTTGAACCATAAAGTTCAATCTGTTTAAGTCAAATAAACTAGATGGATCAATAGCTTGTGAATCCCATGATTTGTTATAAGACTCAACAACTTTATTAATCATTGTTTCTCTATTAGTCTTATACTCAGTATATGCTTCTTTCTGAGACTTAGTTGCTAAACCAATTCCAGCTTCCTGCAAACCATAATTATATATAGAAGGAACACCTTGAAAGAATAATTTTTGAGGACCACTTACTAAACCACCCATTAAGAAACCAGATAAGAATGTACCTGCTCCTTGTGATGAAAACTGATCACCCATTGCTGATAGTATCATTTGATTCTTAAGAGCTTCTCCCCCTTGAGCCGGGTTATTTAATATTTCTGTATAGTATCCTACAGTTGCAGCTGAGATAGCTTCTTGACCAATCTCTTGTATACCTTCTGCAACATTAGCAGCAAAGTAATCAAGCATTGCTATACCTCCACTACCAACAATACCTTTAAAACCTCCTGCTTTAACTTTTGCTACAGTATTTTTAAATCCACCACCTATATATTTGAATGGGCTTTTGATAACTTCACCTGCAGCATTTACAACTTTTTTACCTGCGGTATTAACAATGTTTTTATTAATCCCCTTTTGAAACGTAGCACCAAGAGATCTTTGTATACCTCTTTGAAAACCACCCATTGCATTACCAATAACAAACCAGTTACTAGCATATATAAGAGGTGCATTACCCAACATAGTTTTAAATGCTGCTTGATTAGCTGCAGCACTAACATCTCTATTATCAGTAATACCTTGACCTCCACTAAAATTATTAGCATCTGTAAGGCCCTGCTTCATAACTTTATTATATACCATCCCTGACTCCAACTTACTTTCAGCCATGGCTAAGTTTACTGCTCTAAGATCTCTATAGAAACCTCCAAAGCCAGTACCCATTTTAGCTAGGTTGGTCATATTTTGTCCAGCATTTTGTGCTGTCTTCATATTTTGGAATGCCTTCAGAGTATTTGGTGTAAAGCCTTTACCTAATGTATTAAGAGTCATTTTTCCACCTGTAATGGCAGCATTATAAAAATCTCTTGCTGTCTCAAGTTCTTTTGCTTTTTGTAGTATCTTTCTTGTTCTATCAAATAGCTTAGTAAAACTATAAAGAGCTTTACCACCTTTACCAATATTTGAAGCAGTCTTTACAGCTCCAGGTGCAGCTAAAACTCCTCCTGATAATGCTGATGCACCAGCAAGTATAATCTCTTCAATAGCAATAGAACTTAGTATACCAAATGTATATGCAGAGTTAGCTGCTAAATTATTAAAGAAAGCAAGGCCACCACCTCTTGTAGATGATGAAATACCCATGGTGTCTTCAAACTCAGTTGCAGCTTCAAAATCAGGAGCAAGATAATCTCCACCACTAAACAAAGATCCATATACAGAATTTAATCCTGTACCAACAAGAGAAGTCCATTGACCTCTCATTCTAGTCATGTCATCCCAGATAGTAGAATTTGCATTATAGTAATTCTCCATATTAGAGTATGGAGAAAATCCTAACTTATCAAACTCAGGATGATTATAATATCTCATAAATTGACCCTGTCTCATTCCTGAAAATATAGGAGCCATTCTAGTTTCTGAAATTGGTTTTTTTTCTAAAGTTAATGCTTTTTGAATCAGGGAAAAATCATTATCTGCAGGTTGATCTTGAGATCTTGGGTTATATGTATCAGATGCAAAACTAGGTACAGCTACTCCTAATGAGGCCATAGCTCCTATGCCATACTTATCTATTTCAGCTTTGTATTCATTTACACCTGAAACATCATCAGCTGCTAAATCACTGCTTAATAGATAGTCATTAAAGTTTTCCTCTGGAGAGTCAAACATTTCTGCAATTGGCTCAAAGCGGAACTGCCCTTCAGGTATTATACTTGGGGCAGGTCTTTCTTGATTCTTAATCTCTTGCGCTAATGGCTTATTAGATTCGTTTTCCATCTACTTTTGATTTATTATTTACCTTGTATTGCCTGATCCTTTTTTCTAAGAGCTTGATTGTTTCTTCTGATTTCCTCTAGTGTTTGTTGTACTTGATTTACTTGTAAATCAATTCCTGGCAAGCCTTGTGAAAAATCCATTTTATGAGTATTTGTTGATGTTGTATACTCTTGCCAATTAGCTTGTAGATCTTTGTCTGTTGGATAAGGATTATATCTATTGATTTCTGTTATTAAATCATAATCACCCGTACCATTTTTTGAAACTCTATATGTAGCTGTAGGTGTTATACCATTATCATTAGGAACTTGATATTCAGCATAACTACTATTTTCACCACCAAGAATATCTATTTCTGTTGAAGAAAAATAATCATTCTTTCTTGCTTTAATATTTATATCATCTGCCTGTGGAAATACTATAAATATACCCGTACCATCATTGTTTTCTCCTATTCCTTTTAATCTAGCAATCTCATCTGTAGTTAATGCACCAAACTGTTTTTTAACATCTGCTGCAGATCCTTTTACTTTTGATGCTAACCACTCTGACATATTACTTACTTCAAAACCAGCATGAGTTTTATCTCCTTTAGAAGCAATATCATAGACTGATTTATATGCAAGATCAAATATAGGTGCTATTGCAGCTGAGTTAGACCTCTTAGGATTACCAACCCAGGTTTGTGCATCTTTCATTAAAAGATTAAATACCTTCATTGCTAATGGATCTTTCTGCACTAACTGTTCTTCATTAGTTAAGTTACCTATACCAATACCATAAGGTGTACCTGATTTCTTTAATGAACCTATCTGAAGCGCCATATTTCTTACTTCATTAAAAGCATCTGAATCAGGAGCTAATGGATTAAATCCATATTCAAAAGTAAGATTGTTTGTTACATCAGCATAGCCACCATCAATACCAAATTTAATTGATTCAAATGATGCTGACTTAGTTCCTGCATCCATTCTATCTGTTAAAGCTGCATTTAAATTTAAAGTTAAAGCATCATAAACTTGCGCTGCCTCAGCTCTAATAGCTTTTTCATCAAGCACTTTTCTTCCGGTTTTTGTCTCTCTAAATTTTTCAATCATTGGGCCTTCTCCTGATCTACCCATGTAAGGTGTATATATAACTTCATCCATCAAATAATCTTTATCAGATGTACCATCATCCCATTTCCAATTTTGATCAGTATTAGTTAATTGACCAGCTTTAAGTCTTTTTAAAGCTTCTTGATAATGTTCTTCTTTTGTATATGGGATACCGTTTTCATCAAACTTGCCGGGCATACCTGCTTCAAGCATAGCCCCTATGTTTTTATTAGAATTTGATCCTGTTGTAGTTGCTTTTAGAATATCATTATTTTCAAAGGCTTCATTATAAACTTCATATGCCTTACTTATAAAAACATCACCCGCCTTTCTCTTTGTTTCAATTCCATTTGGCCCAACCATTTTAGTATATAATGCATCATACCTAGTAGACATGTCTGCATCCTCACCCTGAGTTACTCTTATATCATCTTTTGTTTGTTGTCTAGTATTAACAAAATTAGTTTTATTAGTATTATAAAGTTCTGTTATGCCATCTAAATACTTTAATCCTCCTGTACCATCAGCATTTGCAGTGGCAGATAACATACGTCTTAGTTCCTCAATAGATCCATTTACTTCTCCTCTACCAGGAATATTTATAGTATATGTTTGATTTTCATCTGCAGTGTTGCCCTTTGGATTCATTATTTGTAACATACCAGGTTGTGTAGCAGTTCCTAACAATGCGTTTATCTCATCTTTACCAACACTTTGTACATGTTGAGCATAAGCTTTTTGTGTATCACCAATAATATCTGAATTTGCTGTTGGCTCTCCATCTTCATCCACTGCAAATGTTGTTGTATTATCATCACTTATACTAAATTCAGGACTACTCAATACACTAAATAAATCATTTGCGGCACCACCACCATTGACACCCATACCCTCAGCCCAAGGTAATGGAACAAGGTTTCCATTGTCATCAAATTTATAACCTTTCTCCAACATTGTATTAGCATCTTTTCTATTTGCATTATATGCTGCAAGATTAAGTTGATTAGCTGCACGTGCTCTGATCTCAGCCATATTCCACATAGACTTCTTTTCATCAACAGCAAACTGATTTGGATTCATTTCATAAATGTAATCTCTTGCACTCCAAGCCTGAGCAGATTCTTTCATATCTGACATAATATTACTTTGCATATATAAATTATATGCTTTATTAATCAGATTTTTATTTGTTGGAGTTGGTCTACTTACTTCTTGAGCAATTTGTTTTTTTGCTTCTATGTCTAATTTATATTTTTCAATATCAGATAGTTGTTCTTGATTTAATTTATCTAATTCACTACCAGGAACAAGACCATTTTGACCTTTATAATTAGACCATGTTACTGCAGAAGTTTCTAACTTACGTAAAGTTTCAACATCATTATTTAATTCTGCTATATTTCTTTCTTCAATTCTTTTGATAGTTTCTGTAGCCCATAGTTCTTGACCATTACTAAGAGATGCAGCAGCTCCACTTTCAACAGCTTGAGTAGCCCAGTCCATTCCTGAAACATAAGCCTCCATTTGATAAGACTTCTGTACAGATGGATTATCTAATAGTGTGTTTCTTATTTGTTGTAACGCTGCACCAGTAACTAAAGAACCATTTTGTTCAGTAATAATCCAATCAGTATTAGTTATTTCTTTTCTGTTCTCACGTGACTCTGGTAAATTCTTATTAAAGTTTGGATTTGGTTGCTTGGCAAATCTATCCATCTTCATTTTTAATGGGGGATCCATGTTAGCCAACATTTGCTGACTCATTTTAAATAAGTTAGCTTTTGGTACATAATCAGGAAGAGCCATACCTAATGCTTGATCTGGATCAGCATTAATAAATTCATCCATTTTGTATTGCATACCTCTTACACCAACATCCCAATATTTTTCTTGTACTGTTTGGTCAGGAGAGTTTAATAAGTTCTGTGCTCTTTGAGATTGGTCTCTAAACCTTGAAGTAAAGACCATATCTTTGACAGTAATATCATCATCATAGAATGGTGCAAACACACCTTTAGCTGCATCTACATTAGAAGCTAGTGATAAATCTAATCCTGATATTTGTTCTATTTGTGGAGCTATTTGTTCAGCGTACTGATCTCTTCTCCCTTTAGTATCCTCTCTTGATAAGTCAGCATAAACAACTTTATTGTATAAGTCATTTGTAGCTTTATAATTGGCATCATACTTATCCGTTCTAGTTTGTAGAACGGCAGACAGAAATTTATAATCCGGTGTAAACGGTTTAATGTCTGGTAAGTAAGTATCTGCTCCTTTAACGTATGTTGCCATAATGTAAAATTAATATAATTATATAAGTTTACAAAGTGTTTTCTATAAACCCTTTAGGTTTACATTCCCATCTTACCACTGTAAAACGGCACTGCCCACTTTGATAGTCTTTTTATTTCTTTTCCTTTTTGTGATTGATCCAACATTCCTCTTGCTGCATCATAACCTACAGGTGCACCTTGATTGATTAGCTCTTGTTGTGCATTTGTTCTTGTGTTAGTATTAGATGAGTTAGGACCATATATTCTTTCCCACATATCTTTTGTAACTTCTCTTTGAACACCTTTTTCATCTTTACCAACAAGCTCCTGTAATCTTTGCCACTTTTCTATATTTGCTTGAGTTTGATCTCCTTGAGAATCTTTCATCAATCTTTTACCATTAGGACCAAATTCAACATCACCACCTTTTAAAGGGTTAACATTATAATAATCATACAACTGGTTCATATTATATGTATTGGCTGCGTTTGTTATACCAGCATTATATAAATCATTATATTTACCAGTTTTCCAATTTTTAAAATTCTGAGCATTCTGTAATGCTACAGTAGTATCATCATATAATTGTTTGTTTGTTGCATTGTTAGCCATGTCAACTTTCATATCTAGTTGTGGTTGCATTGTTGCAACTTGATTCATAGTTCTAACATTGTTCTGGTTAACTTGATTTATAGCTTTAGCATTAGCATCTAAAGTTTGACCTTGAATATTACTACGTGCAATTGCTTGAGGTCCATAAGCACCCAGTGCATTGGCCATAGTATTTTGTGCTGCTAAATTTGCATTGACTCTTCCTGTATAATCATCTAATACATAATCAATTTTTTGATCTTCAAGTTGAGGAGCCCAAGGCAGGAACAATTCATCATCAATAGCATTTAATGCAAGTATGTTATTCACATCTTGTTTCCACCATTCTTTTTCTGGGTCAGGTTTAGCTCCTGGTGGTATTTTTTTCTTTTCTTCTGGATCATCTGGTAAATCCATAAATTGCTCATCTCCAGGTTGATAATCCATATCAAACCCAGGAGCATTTACAGTATAACCACCTCTCTTACCATCAAACCTTCTTTTGTTCCATTCATCATCTAACTTACCATCATTATTTTTATCATAAGTACCAGGATCATTTTTAAGTCTTTCATCCAATACTTCATCGGTAAAGAAATAAGGAATGTACTGAACACCTTTCTTATCAAAGTATGCTTTTCTTTTTTCTTCATATTTATTTTGGAATCCTCTCCAGTTTGCATCATAGTTTGGATCATCCATCTTCATATTAAACTTGAAGTCTACACCATCTGCTTTTAAAGAATCTATAACAGCCTGATTTCTATAATAAAAATCTTCTTCTGATTCTTTACTAGAGAACATATCTGAACCATATCCAAAACCATCTGTATTTTTAGCCTGAGTATCCGGTAATTGATTACCAGAATACTTACCACTTATAAAAGTTGCTACGTCACCTACATCTGGATCATTATTTAGTTCTTGTTGAGTTCTTATTTCAGGAGTATAAGTTTCAGATAAACCACCAGCTCCAGATATTTTACCTTGATCAAACACCTGAACTTCAGTAGCCTCTTTCATAGTTCTACCATCAATAGGGCCTCTGACAAAAGATATTTGGTTTTTACCATTCTTCTTTACTACAGTAGGAGTATACCCATCTGCTATAAATTTATCATATTGTTTAGCTTTTTCACTTCCAGCAGCATAAGGATTTTTAGCACCACCAGAATCTACAACAGTTTCTACTTGTTTGTCAGTAGCTTGTACTTGCTTATCACTTGCTACAGCTTCTGTTTCTGTATCAGTAATTGTCTCAGAAGTTTCTTCCATAAGTCTATATGCGTCTGGCACTTGACCACTTTGAATTGCAATAAGAGCTTGTCTTCTTAATTCTGATTTGGGTATTGGATCAGAACCATCTTCTAGATACCATCCTTTACCATCCCAAGTAGCATCTTTCATGTTCTTAGGATACCCAATATTTTTTCTTTCATAGTAATCTCTTGCAGTTTCTCCTTTCTTTTGATAGCTTTCTAATTCTTTACCATAACCAGCTTTAACTAAAAAGTCTCCAAGCTCAGTTCCATACTGTGCCATAGATCCCATCATAGCATTATTTTCCATTGCTAACCCTGGCTCTCCTGGTGAAGGCATAAATGCTTCCATAGGTGCTGGCATTCCTTGCTGAGGCATCTGTTGTTGCATACCTTCTTGCTGATCTTGTTGAGCCATCATTTGTTGCATCATCATTATTTGTTGCTGTTGCTCAATAGGTAATGCTGCTAAAGCTTTAGCTTCTGCTTCTTTCCTTGATATCTCTTCTACTTTAGCTGTAAACTCAATAGGGTCTTCACCTATAGAAACTAAATATGGATGAGATGCTAAAGGTACACCATCAGAAAAATTCTTTTTGGCTTCTTGTACAAAAGCAAGCTTTGATAAGTCATTCATGTTTTTCTTCAACATAAGCTCTGCACTTGTAGCTGATATTTTATCTGCATACTGTGAATCTAATTCACCATAATACTCTTGTAACCCAAACTTCTTAGAAATTTTAGCAGGTGTTTTTTTACTTCCACCTACTCCAAACTCACTCATTTCATCTTTTGTAAACTTAAGTTTTCTTGTGTCAGAAAAAACAAAAGATTGTTCTGGCAAAAACATTGGTACACCTCCACTACCGTGTCTTGGTCCTTGTATGTCATACAGACCAAATGTACCGTCATCATTTAAATCAGTTAAAACTGTTTCTCCACCCTCTGCTTCTAAATTAGCATCTTCTCTGGGTACACTTGATAAACTATATCTAACAGATTCATCACGTGAATTATTAAAATTAGTATCACCATAATATGCTTGTGGAGTTGTAACCAAACCGTAGTTAGATTGATCACCTGTTACCATACCACCATGTTCCATAGACATTGCATCTTCAACAACCTTTCCATTACGGATGCTAAAACCTTGTGGTAATTTGTTTATTTTAATTTTTGCCATAATTATAATTTTTCTATGTCAGCTCCAGCTGCAATTAGTTTTGCTAACATTTTTGAATCAACACTTACTATTTCTCCTCCTTGTTGATTTCTCCAAGTAGCCCCGTCAGATGTCATTCCTCTGCTTTTTCTGTGTTCATTATCAAACTTTCTTTTTTCCTCTTCTTCTTTCCTATCACCTCTAAACATTTCTAAAAATGGTAATCCAGTCATAGTCGCAAGTATTGCAGGATCAATCATAGCAAAACTATTCATATACTCATTAAATGCATTGGGTCCATTCTGTGGTATATCATCAGCTCCAAATCCTTTAAAGCTTACATAAGGATTAGCTTTATCACTACTTCCAAAAAATGTTTTAAGTTTTCTTAAAGCACCAGGTAATTGTTCAACACCTTCTTTAAGGAGTCTTCCTAACCCTGCCTTTGCCGCTATTGGACCACCTTCTTGACTCATATATAATCCTGTTGTTGCGTCACCTTCACTACCCATCAAACCAGAATTAATATCAAACGTTCCTCTTTTATTAAAGGCATCTGTCTTAGTTCCATATATATTATCTGCAACTAAATCACCTCTTAATTCTTCTTGTGCTTTCTTTTTATTTATTTCATCAAAATAATCATTAGCAACATCTGCTGCACCAACAGCAAAGTTTGATAAATCACCAAATGCTGTGGCAACTGTACTATTTAAAGCTCTATCTAAAAATCCACCTACACCACCATAGTTTGCATCAACTTCAGGACCCTTTATATCTGTAAATAAATCCGCTGCTGATCTTTGTGCAGGCACATCATTTGTTTGAGCTACCGGTGGAGTTGGGTTAAAAGGATTATCAAACTCAGCTTCATATTGTGCATACAATTGTTGACCATTAGCACCACCTCTTGTAACAGGGTCTTGCATCACCCATTCTTTAAAACTAAGCTTTTGATTTGCTACTGGACCTGCCATTTGCATATTAGGTATTTCAGCTCCATACTTAACTAACATTTGTTGATAGTTAGAAAAATCAGGAACGCCTTTATTAAACCCTGGATCTAAAGGACCTTTATAGTCTTTTGGTATAAACTGATCAAACCCAGGATCATTATTTTCAATAGACTCTAGTGATTCCATATCAAACCCAGGATCTAAATCTACTTCTTGTGGATCTTTACTAGTAGCACCTGGGTCTTTACCGCCAGCTGACATTGGATCTACTTTATATTCAGATGGTATCTCTTGCCCTTTCTTTTTTAATATAGATTCAATATATGCTTTTGTTTCTGATGTTCCTGTTTGCCATTTCTCTAGCAGATCATCAGAGATTTTTTTTACGGCACTTGGAGCATTTATATCATCTAGTAGTTTATCTGCTTCTGTTTTTATAATATTTCCTAATGCATCTTTCTGTTGAGCTAGTTCTGGATTTTCAACTTGAAATTGTTTAAACCATGTTGCAGCAGCATTTTTATTTTCATCACTTAAATCAAACTTAACGTCATAAGTGGCATTAGCCATCTTTTGCATTTTGTTATTAATATGCTTACCACGCCAGTCTCTAAAGCTACCATCCTTTACACCATCACCATCTTTATCCTTACCACTAAACATATCTTCATATGCAGTTAAAGCTACGTTTGCAGCTTTCCCTAAATTGAATTCATTGTTGTTAAAAATAGCAGGGTTAATATACATTGGCCCTGGCTCAAGTATACCTTCATCTTCTAGATTACTTATTAAACCTTTATTTTTAGTTTTAACTGCGTCCTCACTTTTAGAAGCATTTAAGAAATCAGACATCATTTTTGTATTATCTGTACCTTCTTCAGATGCTATTACTGCTCCTGTCTCTACTCCATCTGCTGCTTTAGGTGCTTCATGATTGTATCCAGCCTCTTTAAGTCTAAGATGAGTGGCCATATCCCTAGCTCTAATCTTTCTATCACCTTTATACATAAAGTGTGATTCAAATTCACCACCCTCTTCTTTCTGCCAGCCCGCTGCATTCTTAGCAAAGTTAGCCATCTTAACTACTGAAGGAGGATAGTTATCTTTATTAGCCATAACTTTTCCATAAGCTTCAGATACTGACATACCTCTTGCTTTAGCCCATCTAGTAAACTTACCTTTATTTTCAGGTTTAATTTCTATACCAGATTTAGCCTGATCAATAGATGTTATATTCATATCCATACCAGGAGCTTCTTTTTGTATTTCTTCTGCTCTTGCTAATTGTTGTGGATTATTTGTAATTTGCTGTGGGCTAGGTTCTTGTGGTTGTTGTAGTTTTTGTACATCTTCAAACAAACTTATAATTGCTTCTTCTTCATAACCCAATTGCATAAGAGCCTGACCTATAATATTTTGATCAACTTCTTGCTGCATTAAACCCATCAATACTTCTTGAGGTTGCTGACCTTCTTGAACAGCTGCAGAAAACATTTCACTTATCTGCATGACTTGCGGATCAACTTGAGGTTGCTGTTGCATACCAGGTTGTTCAGGAATCATTGCTCCTCCTTGTTGTTTTACACTTTTTTTGTTTAAATCCACGTTGATAATATTATATTATTAATATACAAATAATTAGGGAGATTCACTAATCTTTAGGGTTTAAGCTTGATAAAGATGAGTCAAAATATAGTTAGGTGGTGACATATTACCTAACTCTTTTGCATCTTTATAATGCTTTCTATTTAATTTATCATATAAACTTTTAGCTTTACTCTCTTTGTCAGTTCCATCATAGACACCATCTATATAATCTTTATACATTTGTATTTGTTTTTTCTCTCCTCCTACTGCGTAGTTTGGCATATACTTTCCTTTTTGTTGAAACTTTAAATACTTAGCATGTTTTTTAACGTTATCTGTATATGTTTTACCACCATCCTTACTTGATCCTCCCCAGTGTGTAGGAAGTGTATTAAATAGATCATTTCTATCTACACCCTTTCTATTATTAGCTAAGAATGCTAATCTTAATACAGTTGCTATAGCTGCTTTTTCAGGATCTAATAAATCTTTATTAGATGTTATACCAAACTTCTTTAATATATTTATTTGTTTTTTGTCCTTTGGTAAATTCTTATCTTCCTTTATTATATTATCCCATCTAAGTTGAGTTAAACCAACACTGTTATAATCTTCTTTTGCACTTTTTTCATAAACAAGAAGATCAGTCTTCTGACTATCTTTTACAGCACGAGCTAATAAAGGAGAAAGAGTTGTTAATCCCTCTAATGTATCTATTGTATAACCATCATATTTTTTAAATACATCAGGTGAAGAAGTAACTATAGGTAAAAGATCAGTTGAGCCAACTATTGGTAACTCACCTTTTCTATTTTGATCAGCTACAAATTTTGTAACACCTCTTGTAAAGTTTCCACCAGCACTGTGTGTATCACCAAAATTAGATTCATTACCATAAATACCAAAAGCAATTCTAGCAATATCATTATATACATCACTAGGTATACCTGCCTCCATCATTATTTTTTTCTTGTTATCTACTAAAGAATCTATAAATGGTTTAGTTGAGTTTTCTTGTTCTTCTTTATCTGAGGAGTCTGAAGTAAAAAAATCACCAATAGACTTTAGAGTACCCGTTTCATTATATACTTCTTCTTCAAAAGCTTGTTGATCAAACACTGGACGTATAGGTTGGTAGTTTAATGTATTTACTGAATAATTAGATCCTTGTTGAGTTTGCTCTTTACCTGTAGAGTCTATATAATTAGAAGTATATTTTTCTCTATTATCTTCTGACATTTTTAATACAGCTTGTCCATCAACCCATTGAAAATTATTACCATCATCTTCTGGTAATACATATACCGCTGTACCTGCAGGCATTCCTAAATCATACAATGCTTGTAAATCAGTACATTGACCATTTATACAACCATTACTTGCTCTATTGTTTTCAGCATTCCCATCATTAAATAAACCTTTTCTACCAGAAGTAGGGCCATGAATAGCAGTAGCTACATCTATGTCAGTACCATCTGTAAATAAATTAAATGAAGGAACTCCCTTACCCCCATATTTATCCGGTGAGTCAGGATAACTTTCTTTTATATAATACTTACCTGCACCAGTGTTTTTGTTTCCAGCGCTCCAGTTAGGAATCCATTTACCATTTCTTTTATCTTCATCTGTTATCTTACCATCTTGGTTAAAATCCCACATCTTTGTTACAGTCAAAGCATCACCTTTATTAGCACCTGTAAGAACTTCAAAGTCTAATATTGACTTTCCACCTCTCCAAACTTCTAATCTCTTTGTTTTTTTATTTACTATAACATAATGACCATTAGGATCATTAACCATTTGAGCTTTCTTTATTATATCCTCATCAGCTGAATCATTAATATTCTTTCTGTCTTCATCTAATAGATCAACGTCCTGCCATGTTTCTTCAATTTCTTCTACTTCATCATAGTTAGATTGAGGTATAACAATACCTTGACCAGCAAAAATTTCATTAATATTTTTAATTGAACTATTAGCTTCTACAAGTTTTCTAAGAGGAACACCAAATCTTGATGCTATTCTACCTAATGTATCTCCTGACTTAATATCATAGTCAAGAAATTTAATTTTAGACTCAGGTAATTTTAATTCTTGATTGATATCTATTTGACTAGGATTATCAATATTATTTAACTTTACAATTTCATCTACAGAAGTACCAAACTGTTCTGCTATTCTTGTTAGGTTATCTCCTGACTTAACTGTATAAGAAGGCAGGTTGTCATCTTCTTGTTTAGGCTTTTCCTCAGCCGGTCTAAAAGGTCCCATATAAGGAGGAGCTGTTTCCTGCACATAATTATCTTGTTGCCACATTTCAGGAAGATAAAAACTTTGTTCTTCTTCTTGTCTAATAGGACCTGCATATTGTTTTACTGGAAGACTATCTTGTTCATTTATATCTTTATAGTTATATAACTGCTTATAATAGTCATAAGCTTCATCAGTAGTTGTCTTTAAAAAGTTTTCCTGTACATTAGGTCTTCCTTCTGTATTTTTATCAAACAGAATCATATCAATGTAATCTTGAGTTTCCTGTGGAAGTCTAGATACCCATTTAACATCATTGTATATATCTTCACCCTCTTCTTTCAATTCATTTAATAAGTCTAATGTATTGCCTCTACCCCAGTTATATGCAGCCAGCGTTTTAATTAACCTTACATCATCATCTTGATTTGCCTTATTGATAAATGAAGAGTTGTATAATTCATTCATTGACCACTCTTGAACTTGATAATTTTGTTCAGGGTCATAAGGATCTACTTCATCTACCTTATTTGCTTTTTTATAATCTGTTATAAGGCTATCTCCTATTTGACCAAGACCCATATATCCTTTATTGTTTTTAGCTTTTGGATCTAGATTAGATTCAACAAAAGCTTGCTTATATAAAATATTAGAGTCTACCTTATTTTTTGTTTTTTCTTTTTTATCAGAATCTTTAGGTATGTAAATTCTATCATAAAATTCATATGGTTTTATACCTGCATTTGCTATGCTGTCAAAATCATATTTATCATACATAGAAAGATACTTCTGATCTCTTTCTTTATCATAACCAACTTGTACCTGAAAGTTTTGAAGTGGATCTGTATCCATAAACATACTACCGCTTTGTCCAGTTGCCTCAAAATAAGCTTCTTTCATATATGGTAATAAACCATCTACTGTTTCTTTCTCACCAATAGCCATGTCTTGGAAATCCAATAAGAACTCTTCTTTATCAAATATCTCATCAGATATTTTATAGTACTGAACATCACTATCTTTAGCCGTAGTTGGTTTGTATTCTGTTTGCTGTTTTATATACTTATCCTTAGTTGGAATTTTTAATGCACGTGCCCATGCCTCTTCAGAAAAATCAAGATCCCCGTCTTTATCAAGTGAAGGAGATTCAGGATCTGTTAAACCTAATGCATCACCTATTAATCCAAATCCTTCATTAACAATACTTCCAAACCCCGGATAAGAAACAGGTCTTACTTGTTCAAACATTTTTAATCTAGTTTCTATATCAAGATCTGGACTCATTAAATCCTTAGTTTGTTTACCTAGCCATGTAGAAAATTCATCTGCCTTTTCAGCTGCTCCTTCTAAAACAGGAATGACTGCCTTATCTAATGTATTATTACCTCTATTACCATTTTGTGCTTTTGGAATTGATCCACCATATCTTTCTTGTGACAATGCAGCAGCTCCACTTAAACCAACACCTATTGGAACCATTGCTGGTAATTTATTTAACTCTCTAGATAGTAAATTAAAATTAGATTCAACAGGTTTCATGAAATCTAATATCCTTGTATTACTATGAAACGCATCACCCATTGTATTCACAGTACCGGAAGGTCTCAAATCAAATATTGTTTGTGCTCTTTTAAGCATCTCTGGAGATACGTAATCATATCTATTTCTAATGAACTTATTATCAAGCATTGCTTGTCTAAGTTCATGTAAATAAGCAGACGGTTCTTTACCTTTACTACCACTCATAAAATAACCATAAGCATCTTCATTAGCAGGATTAAGATTTGAAGCGTCTACATCAAGTTTTTTTAATCTTTGATCTAAGGGTAATCTTCTACCTGATTGTAATCCGTGTCCTCCAATTTCATGTGCTGCAACAGCTCTATTATTACTGAACATTGTACCAAGATTTGTGTTACCAGGTAATACTTTAGCTCCTACTTTTGTTTTATTTAAATTAAAAGCACCAATATCCATTCCTGGTTGATAAAACAAATCATCTAAGTATTCTACATTTCGTGTATTAGGAGTATAAGAAGCATTATTAAAATTATAGTTATTACCAATAACTGCATCAACTGACTTTTCTCCTACGGAAATGGCTCTATTAGTATTACCTATATTAATAATCTCATTGAGTCTAGCACCTGCATTTATTTCTGATTGTGCAGCTATTCTAGCTTCATCAAAACCTATAGATCTTAGATAATCAGCTTCTTGTGCTATTAGCCTTTTAAAGCCTTCCGGTGAACTTAAATCACCAGTATAAGATTTAACAAAGTCATCTATAGTATTAGCACCTTCTTCAAATGCATTAAAAATTTCTGTATTACGTCCCTGATTAGCTAAATTTTTAGCTTGGTTTTGTGTTAATGGATTTACTTCAGTTACTGCACTAAAGTTTTTTGCATTTGGTTTAGCACTTTTAACAACATCATCTGCATAGCGGGTAATATTATTTACAACTGCTTTTGGTAATACCTTTTTTCCTTTAGAAAGTATAGCAGGTACAACAGGTAGTGCCCCTAATGAATTAAAACCGGCACTAAGATATTCTTCATTATCATAATCTCTTTTAGCTTGTGCTGCATACTTTGCCATAGCAACTGGATTAACCATATCTATTACCATGTCATATGCATTTCTTTCTTCCATATTGATAGGTAATCTATCAGGTAAGTCTTTACCTTGTACTATATAACTAAGCGCAGTCATAGGACTTGCTAAATAATCAGCTGCCTTTTCATACCATGCTGGTTCTTCATATTGAGAAAGCATTGGTTGTTCTCTACCATTTTGTGCTTTAGGTTTCCAAGAACCTTCACCAAACTTTAGTGCGGATTCTCTATCTTTTCCAAAATCTATAATCTCACCTCTTCTTTTAGCTTCTTCATATACAGGCTTCCAATCTTTCTTTGCTTGCTCAGACATGTCAACCCAAGTGCCATCTTCATTTTGAAATAATGTAGGAAAAGAAAACCAATTTACATTATCAAAACTTTCCGTCTTCATTATATGACTTGACTCACCAATTACTTTACCTTCTTCATCATAGTTTAGTCTAACACCTTGTCTTTTTGGAACTTCATAACCTGTCTGTGCCATGGGTACTTCTAACACACTATCTCCTGGAAACTGATAGTTATTACCAGGCATCATCATCTGACTATTACCTAGATTATCTGTTCCCATAACAGGAAAATCTACATCCTCCATTGTTATTGAACCTGACTCAATGATATTAACCGGATTGGTTTTATCAGGGCTAGTACGTTTATAACCATCTACAGATATATATTGTGTTATATCTTGAAGATATTGATTTGGTCCTCCCGGTAGTCCTATGCTTTTTTTATGTGCCATTATCTTTGTGATAGTAAAAGTTTAGTATTATTTAATCTCAATAACATCTTTCTATTTCCAGATACATTTCTACGTAAAATAACATTATTAGAATAGTGTCTAAACTTCTTACGTTGAGTAGCACTCTTTGAATAATTAATGTTAATGTAATTTAATGGTCTTACATATCCGTTACATGATGTATCAAATATTGGTTGTTCAGCATTTGTAAACTCACCTCTATCATTAGTAACATCCCAGAATTGATTAAATCTAAATTTATGTTCTACTTTAGAAACTAGTATTTGTATACCATTAAATCCAATAGAAGGAAAATCTAAATTAGTCCAAGGGCTGTTCACTGGTTGTGGGTTTAATAATAATAAACCTGATGTTTGATCATTGTTATAAATGATAGAAGCATCAAAGTTAAAATCTAAATCTTCCCATTTATCTCCACCACACATATTATATTGTGGATCTCCCTTATAAACATATGTTTCTAATTGATATTCAAAACTTCTTATAGTATTAACAGCTTGGCCAGTATTAGATATTAAATCTATTTCCCAAGGATAGTCTTCACCATAATAATTTACAAATGAATCACATCTTACATTGTGTCTCCAAAATCCACCTACATTATAATTAGGTGTTACAGAATCAAAATAAAAATAATTACATATTAATGGTGTTGGATCTACCCAAGTTGGATCTCCAATAATAAATATACCAGGAGCTACATCTGGACATGTTCCTGATTGAGTTGTTGTTGATCCTGGAATTGTTGATGTTGGACATTCACAAGTTACTTTTCTACATATTGGAGGAGTCACGTCATCACATGCACCAGATGTTGCAGTATAAGTAGAAGTAACCGGATCTAAAAATACTTTAGTGTATCCTGCTGGACAATCACAAGTAAAATCAGTACCACATACAGCTCCTGCAATTGCTGTTGCTACACTTTGAAAAGTTGTTGGGTCAGCTGCATTAATACCAAATTGAAATGGATCAACATTTACTGGCCCGCTTGACATGGATATATCATCTAATACACCCGCACTTGGTGGTATTGAAGAAGTTGCACCACAATACATTGCATAAACAAATTGATATGCTGGAGCAGTACCTGCACCAACAGATGTAAAAGGTTGACCAACATTAGGACCTGGTGCACCAGTTGTATCTGTAACAAGAATATGTATAGCTCTATAATTAGGTTGTGTTCTTCTATCACCTAATGTAGAATTAGCTGGATTAGTTAGTATAGCATTACCTGTTTGTAATCCTAAAAGTACACTAGTCCCACCCCCAAAAAACCAATTGTTATTCATAAAAGTAGTTGCCTGATTTTCGGTTACAAGATGACTCATAGTAACGGTCCCACCAGCAGGGTTATTCATATTAAAAGTAGCTGCAGATACATCCCATACATCAAATCCAATTTGCATTTGACTGTTGGACATAAATTGTTGTATTTGTGGATTATTTAAAAATGCAGTCATCCAAGTTTGTTGAGCTGCTCTTCTTCCTGCACTGTTAGTACTACCAGATACATCCATTGATATTACTACATCAACTAAACAGTTTACAGGACCACCCCCTATTGTAGCTGCAATGTTTTCTATAGTTACTTCAGCAGGTATTGATTCATTAACCCCTATCTCACATAATCCAGTAGTAGGATTAAAATTATATCCCGGAGGACATTGTGGTATTGTAGTAGTTACTGTCTTAGTTGTAAAGAAATGATTTATACTAGGTAAAGCTAACTCAGGATGCCAGTCATGAAAAGATATCCATGCTTTAGACTTTGGATCATAAGACACTGTCCATGAGCAATCATCAAAATATATTGGATCACCAATATCAATACTTACCGGTACTCTTGCCTCTCCTCTTATTTCTACAGGTTTAAATGGTCTATCAACAAATGTTGCTTGACCTATATAGTCAGGCTTTAATTGATAATCCTTTTTCATAAAGTAGACTATATCATCTACTGAATCATACATTACTTGACATCCTACTCCTGCTACAGGATTATCTGTCCATGGTGTATTTTCTGAACTTGGAAATTGTTTTATAAATCTAGAAGGTAAGTATTTGTTAAACCACCATTTCATTCCATTATTAGATATAGGGTCCATACCTTTACCAGCATATTGAAATATTTTACCTTGTTGTTGAGATATAAAAAATAATCCTAATGGTGTATTAATAACACCTCTTAAACTTTCACATGATCCATACTCATTTGACAAATCTGCATTTGCAACATTTTGGAACGGTTGACTAAATAAACCTCCGTCACCTATAGTAAGCTTTGTATCTAGTTGAGTCTTTAATGTATCAAGACCTTGAAACATTTGAGGAGATAAATAAGGGAAGAATATTAATGCTCCATTCTTATTTATAGGTTTAATAACACTTACTTCATTTTTAAAATCTTTATAGTTATTATTTAAAAACACTCTCCAGTAATCTCTTTTTGATTCTTCCTGTGCTTGTAATGAATAAATTAATCTTTTTGGATAACTAACAAAACATGTCTCAGAAACATATGGGTCATAATCCCTAGGTTGCACCTGACCAAATGAAGTCATTTGAGTTGGGAACTTTGATCCAGACAATGAATCATCATACTTATAAAAGTTATCTGCTTTAATATTATCAGCATGAAATAGTACACCTAAATCATTATACTCATAAGTGTCATAAAATCTTTTATCTGGTGAATCTTCCCAATCTCTATATGCTAAATTAACTTCTGACTCTACAAAGAATTCATTAACCCCATTTATATGAGTATACATATATGCCCTTTTCATTTGAAAAGCGGGATTTAAATTTCCACCTCCACCTGCACCTCCAAATAAACTACCAAAAAGATTTGTGCTTTGACAGTTTCCTGATCCCCTATCTAAATAATATTGACTTGTTGGTAATGCATCTTCCCATGACCCTGAAGCAAAACCTAATGTAGCAACCTCACGTGCCATATTACTTATGTCAAACTTAGTTGAGTTTAACCAGAATCTTGGATAAGGTATATTTACATATAAGCTATAATCAAATGCATGACCGTTAGGTTGCCCTTTTAAGAAGTTTGTAAAAATAGGCATTATACACTTTTCAGTATATCTATTGATTGACACATCCCCACTAAAAATTGGTTTAGATGTATATAAAGTTTCAGGTGGTAAATTGTTATCTAACAATTCAACGCAACCTCTCATTTGTATTTGCTTTATACCATCTAATTGACCATACTGATTATCAAAGTTAAACTTTAAAGCACCGTATAATGCAGATATAGTTGTTTGTCTTTCTGCTTTACTAAAGTCTTTTATTAAACTATTATTAAAATCATTAACGCTACCATCAGTTCTTACATAACCACCAAGTGCAAAACGTGAATTATCAACTGTAGTTGGTACAGCTAATTCTTTTTCTGTTGAGACAGCTACAGTAGATGGTCTAAATAAATTATTAATTTTATATTTAATACCATCAAAAGTTTGAAATGATGATCCTATATAATTAGAATCATTATTTTTTGTTCTAAATATATCGTTCTGATTAATTTTTGCAAAAGTATTAAAGAATCCGGTAGAGTTATATTTTAAAACAAAGTCATAAAAACTAACCATGTTATAAAACAAATCAATAATTTCATCACCACCTATTGCAATGTTTTTTTGTGCTAAAGATATACCCATTATTGCTCTAAGAACGCCAGGCATTGCTGATTCAGGTTTATCATAAACCGTACCTTCTTCAATACCACCACCTTGAGTACCAGGAACTGCTGTCTTTAAAAAGTTAGTTGCTCCCTGAACATTTAACATTGTTGATGAAACAACTCCACCTGTATATAAATCTGCAATTGATGCTGCATCGTTTAACAGCCCATCTAATAAAATATCCCATATTGCATTTGTTAAACCTAAACCAGCTATTGATGCTGGAGCAGCAGAAAAACCACCTGTTACAGTACCACCATTAGTAAAACCACCAACAAACCATGGTGCATATACTGGATTCAAACCTTGTACTGGTAATGCTTTTTTGTTTGTAGTACCCTGAACAGCGTTAAGAGCATATCCAATTCCTATTACTACTGCAAGAGATGCAGCAGCAGGTCTTAGTAATTTAAATTGTGGGTGATCTTCTGAAGGAATAAACTTACCTGCAGACTTGCCATGAATGTTACCATATATTTTAGTTTCATAAGCATTTAAAAATGGCTTAGCAAACATTAAATCTGGAGCATGAAAAGAAAACACATCTTTTGTAAATCCTTTTAAAGGTTCATAATGACCTATACTACCTGTAAAAGTACCTTGGTCACAGAAGTTTTCTGTTGTTTTGTTTCTAGTACCATCTTGAAAAAATACATCATGCTGCAAAGAGTTATAAGGATAGTTAGGATACAACCCTTGTGAATTTCCTAGTATATTTTCAGAATCTGGTATATCATATTTACGCATGTTTTTAAACATACCTTTTGCCAAAATAGATCTTGCCCCTTGTCTGGAACCTCTTAGTATTTCATAGCCTACTACATTTTCAATATAAGATCCATTATTATATTTAGGTCTACCAATATTAGTAAATTCAACACCTACTAAATTTATATTATCTCCATTAGTAGTACTAATATGTAATGGGGAGTTTGCACCACCTATTGACTCATCAGGCATCTTGTGATGTCTTATAGGTTTACCACATAGATTACCCCATATATCAGGTCTATTTGATGGGTAGAGTTCTGATGATTCCCAATAACCCATCTTACCTCTTGCAATAACTAAACTGTTATCTTCTTGAGGCTCATTAAGATTTAAAGAAGTTGCAGATGCAGTATTATATACTTTATATAAAGGTTCTCCATCAGTATTTAATACATTATCTCCAAATATAACTTCATTCTCCATAGTACCATTATAGTTTTCTGGAGCCCTTCCGGGTATATGATATGAAGAAGATCTTTCACCTGTATTATATATCCATCTAATAAAAAATGCATATTGCTCATCACGCATGAAACCTAACTTGCTTCCACCTAATGTGTAATACTTACTAGACAAAGAATTTATAACCCAATTTGTTTGGATTTGATTTGCAATAGGTTGATAATTAAAATCAAACTGCTCTGTTGGTCCTTGTCTTATTAACCAATCATTTACAACAAACATAGACTCTGACTTTTCATAAGCCGGACTTCTAAGAGGTATTAATTTTAAATCTATAGCAGGTAATGCTGGATCTATAAAATCAATATTAATGTCTGATTGTTCTGTGCTATATAAACCAATTCTCTTTGCTAGAGTTTGGCCTTGGTTTCTCATTAATAGTACTAATTCATAATAATAATAATCTTGATCTAAATTAGAAACTTTTACATTTAAAGAACTATCTGAACCTTGGTGACTAAATAAAGATTGTAAATTAGATATACCAATATAGTCCGTAACTTTTTGTTCATTCTCTACATATGCAATAAATGCTTGATACGTTCCATTACGTAACATACCACCGTCTGTTGCTTTGTCTAATTGTATACAAGGTGTATCTAGTAGTGGAGCTAATCTTATTTCTTCACAATCTAATTTTTTAGGTTCTATAATTTCATATCTAACACATGGGTCTCCATCAATATCCGGACCTGTAATTTGAACTTTTTTCCAGGGTATGTCATCTATATTTAAAGCTCTTGATGGATTGTTTGCATCATCCCAATATACTTCCCAAGTACAATCAAAATTTTCTTTTGCTGCTCCGGTAATTAAATATTTCTTAGTAAAGTTTAAACATGGATCATTAACTAAAGTTTCATATTTACATTGACTATCATCAAACCTTCCTATTTCTGAACTTACATTATCAGTTGAAAAAACTATCCACTCATCACCATATCTATGTATAGCACCTATAACTGTATATGGAATAACACCACATGATAAGTTTGATGGCTCATTGCCAATCATTCCTATATCTCCATCCTCAGAATTATTTGCTGCATTCCTTGCATGCCACCATGCTTGTTGACCTTCAAATGAAGGAGCAACATCTTTATTCATACCTTTAGTAAATGTATTTATATTTACTGATGATGAACCTTTGCCCTGTGGTTGAGGAGGTGTTTCCTGTTTAGCCATAATATATTATCTCTTTGGTCCTGTTACTACTTGAGGGTTAGCAGGCGCATAACTTAAAAACATATTGTAATAATTATGATACTGTGCTCTTCTGTTCATATTCCAAACTTTTCTCATTTCTTGGAAGTTTGGTGTATTAACAAAACCTAATGCGTTATTTCTTGCTCCTCTTAGTCTACTTTCTACTAGCTGTAATTGTTGAGATACATTCTCACCATTCCAAACCATATTTTCTAATATTCTTTGTTTTATTGCATACTCATAATATTCATTGCAATATGGTTGATCTAATACTAATAAATCACCCTCTGCATTTTCCATAGCACCTTGGTAACTTAAATAGACTTTTCCTGTATTAAACGTAGTTATTAAAAAACCATCTTTTACTTCTGCTATATCTACTGCTTGTGCACCTAGACTAGGGCAGTAACAAACTTTATCATTAACGTCTTTGATTCTTAATTCAGTCCAAGTATTAAATGTTCTAAATTGACCACCTCCTATTCTCTGAACTAATTGATAACTATTTTTATCATTACATGTTTTAACAACACATACATCTTTACATACCTTTCCATCTTCACATGGTGCTACATCACCAGGAGCAGGAACATATGGTACGTCATTGAATGTTTCAACATGGGTTCCTGATGGCATTGTGCTATTTACAGTGTATGATCCACACCTAAATGCGTAGTTTAAATATTGAAAATCAAAAGGTAATTGACCTCTACCATGTTCTATATCTATAATAACTTCTTTAGTTCTATGTATACGTAACCCTAAATCATAATTTACACGTGTTGCAACTTTAATAAGTTGAGCAGGTTCAATTAATCCTTCAAGTGCATACGTTGAAAAATCAATGGAAACATCTTCCATCAATTGACTAAAAGTTCTATATTTTTGTGATACCCCCATTGTTGTATTTTTTAAGTTCTTGCTGTGTTACGTTTGTTATCTGAATCTTCAGATGGTATTTGTAATGTACCTGACATAGTAGCAATAACTTGGCTTTCTATTTCTGCAAACAATGCTTCTGGTATGTAAATTTCTTGCTCATATCTAGGGGTGCAATCATTTTCTGTATCACAATCCCATTTAGTTATATCTGAGTCAAATACACCTTCTACTTTAATTGCATCCCATGCAATGTTTGGACAGTAAATGTAACCATCTAACCACCAAAAATATAATGTTTTGTTATATCTAAAAGAAGTACTTTTTGTTAATGATGTATATGTACCAGGTTGGGTTGCTTGCATCTCTTGTGAACCATCTATTGAACTAATGGTACGTATTAATGGACCCCAGTAACCTTCAAACATTGAAGGTAATCTATGTTTTGTACGTTTTATTGTACAACCACTTTGTATTCCAGCACAATGAGCTTCAACTTTATCTACTTCAATTAATTCTACATATGGTAATGTTTTCCATACTGAATTAAATTTTAATAATTTATTTGCATAATCTTGCCTTCTCATTAAAAACTGAGCATACTTTTCAATTAAGCTATAGATATATCTATCAGTGACAAAAGCATCTTGAACTCCTGCTTTTACTTGGCCTCTAATTCTTGATACTACGTCTGCTATTGTTGCCATGTTTTTTATTTTTCAAATTCATTATAATACTTTAATGCTTTAATGGTTTCTTCAGGGTTTTCATCATAAAGATGAGCCACCTTGTATTTATTTTTCATTACTACATATTTGGTCCAATTGATGGGGTAAGTTTTTGCAACAGTTCTTTTAAAATCCCTGCATGCTACAAATCTCCACAACTCCCTATTTTTAAATCTATATTTAGTTGAGTAATTTGTATAAAATATTTTACCTAAATTTCCATCTGTTTCCCAATTTTTATTTTGTAAGACTTTACCATACTGATTTGAAAGAGCATAATTAGTATTCACTGATTTTGATGAAGGGCATGTACCAATAAATAGATACCCTAATGAATCAGGCAACTCTACACCATCTCTATTCTCTACTACAGCATTCCAAAGTCTAACATTATATATATTTATTATCTTTTTTAATTTAACGTTATCTATGTCAGAGTATAAAGGTTTCTTGTCTTTAAACTCTTTGATTGTTTCTTCATTTAATAACCCCATTCTTTTCTCTCTATATCTAGGAGCTTTCAAATCAGGTTTTTTGAAATTGTTGATCATACAGTTATATTTATAATTTACAAAAAAAACCCCACTTAAAGAAATTTAATGTGAGGTCTTTACAGTGCTTGATAAGTTAATTCACATATATTACCCATTGTAGGGTGTTGTATTTCTAGTTTACCTGAACGTCTATTGCCTACATATTTGTTACTGTAATGATAGTAATCTGTTTTACCCAGGCTAGGTAACGTCTTTTCTATAAAACCTGCTGTTTCATTTGATGTCATATATTCAACCTTTCTGTCTGTATGTATATGACCTTTGAATAATGTTCTGTTTGTTGTGTCACCCCAAGCTTTTGGATACTCTGATGCATATATTAAAGGATTATTCTTGCTACGCTTATCCCCATGTTCAAATGCATTAAAGTTATTATGCCATACATGAACCTTTCTTTCTTCATATTTTACATCCCATGTTATCTTATCACACTCTATTGATCTTGAGAGAGCATGAGCTAAATGAAAAGAAGAAAGTCTATCATGATTTCCAGGAACATATACTACAACTAAATTATCACAGTGGGCTTTAATATATGTGACAGCCCAATGCATTGCATCAAATGCTTGCACATAAGCCTCTGTAGCGCTCATACAGTTGTCTAAAGGTGTTCCGCTTGTAGTTGTGCCCTGGAAGGTATCCATGTTGATTAAATCACCTCCTACAACAAAGTACATAGTTTCTATGTGATGTATAGCATTTGCTCTACTAACTAAGTTCTTAACTGTATCTTCAAAATCTTTATCTATGGTGTCATTACCTTCTTTGCCAAAATGAATATCTTGTAGAGATATTACTGCACAATGTGGATCATCAGTAAATTTACTTTTATAAGGTGTATTTGATATTTTGTATTTTTTGGGGCTCCAGTTTTTTAATAGGTCTTCAAATAGTTTTTCTTCTGGATTTTTTATTTGTGATACTAATGCTGAAACCCTCCAGTGATCACCCATTTGTTTATTCCAATACTGAGATAATTTCCATTTATCAGTATCTATTTTTAATAAGATAATTATTTCTTCTGCACTTTTAGGCTCATGATCAAACGTTCCTGATAACTTTCCAGTTCCATTTTCTAAATCAATTGCTTCTGCAATTTGTGCATTTTCTGCAGCTTTACTAAAAAATATAGATTTCTTTCTTTTGTTTTTTCTTTCTGCTAATAATTCTTTTTTTACTTTCTTATATTGTTTTTCTGTAATGTTCAGTTTTTCAGCACAATAAGATGGGTGCTTTTTCCATTTTAAACTGTCAAGAACTTTTTGCTTTATATTATCCATAAGTTAAATAATTTGATTTTTTTTTTATAAAGATAAGAAAAAAAAAAGAGACTGGAACATATCCAGCCTCTCCCAACGTTTGTAGTAGAAAACCAACAAACCACCACGTGTTGTTTTTTTTATGCTGACAGAGTTGAAATAAGTATTTCAATTGGTTTACATCCTGTGTTACCAGCATCTACAACTTTAACTTTATATGCTGTACTAGCAGTTAAATTTGTTATAGTAAAATTATTTACTGTAGGTACAATAGGTGCTAGTGGATTAGCTAATGTCCATCCTCCAGGTGTTATTTGTTCATCAATATATACATTTAAACCTGTGCTGTTACTCCATATCCCATCCCATATAACTGAAATAGTACTACCTGTTACTACACCTGCATAAACATTATATGGATCATGTTGTATATCATTTGAAGTACATGTCCCAAGGCCGTTAGATAATATCATAGAAAACTTTTGTATAATAGAATCTAATCTTTCACCAGAAGTTATAACTATTCTACTACCAGGATCACCTATTTGAAAAGATGTTCCACAATAGCTTACACATGAAGCACACTGCACATCATCACACCTTTCACTACCTGTACTACAATCAGTATAGGTACATGCATTAGTTATTGCTGTGTCAGCACAACTACATTTTTGACTACATTTTGTACAATTACATGCCATTGTTTATTTTTTTATTTTTAGTTATTTTAGGTTGGTGATCCACCACAACCAGATATTATTAAACTAGATATTGTACTTGGGTCAGTGCTCGTAGTATACGTAGCTCCTGTTCCAGTTGCAAGCTCTCTCCAAGGATATACTGCTGGACTTATTGTTCCACCATTATCCCAATCCATATCAACACCTGCTCCCATACAGAATACTTTAATTCCATTATTATTACAGGTTGTTATCAATGACAGAATTCTAGAGTATGTTGTTATATTCATTATATCTTCATCTCCTCCCGGTAAATTGTCTGTAATTAATATTACATATTTTGCAACATTGTTTCTAAATGCTCCATTAAATGCAGCACCTCCAACTACTTGTTGTAGTGCTGTATCCATTGGTTCAGCTCCACCTGCTCCTGATCCTATGTTAACACATGTTCCATCTACACCTCCAGCTAATTTATTTAGCTGAGTTGTAAATGCAGTTCCGTTATCATTGGCAAACATTTCCCAAGCAGTATATATTAAATTAGTTCCGGCAGAACCAGCAACAATTAATCTTTGTGTTGTTGGAAGAACTGTGTAATCAGCACAAGTACCATAATTTGGATCTCCACTAGTTTCATCTACAGTAGTTAAACCTATTCTATAATTATTTGATCCTGATGAAGAATCTATTGTACTTACTAAATTAGCCGCTCCTGATTGTATTGTTTGAATTTGAGATCTCATACTACTTGTATAATCTACTAAGAATACTACATCCATACCTTGACTACATGGTGCATCTGCTGTAAGTGTTTCAACCGGTATATCTGGACAAACATTTGACCCTCCACTTATAGATACTGTTAATCTAACAGTATATGTTGTTTGTGGTATTAAACCAGAGAATGATGCTGTTACGCTAGATCCTGGGTTGTTTACAGTATCTGTAGCTACAACTAGACCAGAAGGATTAATTACTTGTATTAAGTATGTTGCTGAAGTTCCCAATAAATTATTAAATTGTATATTGAAAGCTTCAGTTGTTACGCTGCTTATAGTCATACTTGGACAAGGAATAATTCCTGTTATTATACTAGATTGTGTTTCAACACATGTATCATTTCCATCTGTAACACTAAACTCAACTGTTGCAGTTAGATTAGTAGCAGTATCTAATGATGCTACATTTATACTTATACCTGTGGAATTATTCTGTAATGATGAAACACTAACAATTTGCTGAGTTGAAACACCTTTAGAATCAACTATTGTAATTTTACTAAAACCTGCACTATCATTAAATGTACTAGGTATAGATGAGTTTATAAAATTAAATACTACGTCTGTTATTAAACCTGTACCACCACTAATAGTATTTGCAGTAGTATATGAGAATATAATTCCATCACATCCTCCAGGACAGCAATTTGTTTGAATGCTTGTAATAGCTGTATACATATCATCAATTACAACCCATGCGTTTTGCATAGACTGAGCTAATGTAGAAGCTGAATTATTCCATCCAACTATACCACTATATGATGCATCTTTGTTTGTTAACTGAGTATATGAACCTGTTATTGCAGATTGTGAAATTGCAGAATTTATAGCAGATGGAAATCCAACTGCATTTCTTAATTCACAAAATGCACTTTCTAATGCTAGTACAACTACTGAAACATTAGTTAAAACTCCTACGTTGCTTACACATGCAGGTACAATTTGAGCTTCTACAACACCACCACTACATGGTAACACACAAGCTTCTAGTATATCTATTCTTGAATTAATACTTGTTAATGTTGAATTAATAGTATTAATACTTGCTAAATTACTACATACTTGATTTGCTATTAATGTAGCAAATTCATCTAAAGGAAGTTGAGTTACTGGATTACCGCTTTTATCATTATACTGCATACATGCAGGTAATACCATTATAGGAAGACCAGATGTTAAAGAATCTTTAGTTGGTCCTGAATCAGTGTTTAAACAAATCTGATTAACCATTGCCTGTAAAACAGGAACAAGTTGAGTAGGCGTAGCACCTCTAACATTTAAACAAGAAATATCTAACCCAGTAAGATTAGGGTTCATATCTACACCACTTTCTAAAAGGTCACAAACCTTAGTTGCAAGTTTAAATACAACTTCACTAATAGAGTCACCATTACATAGGTCTATACAAGAAATATCTGGCCCTTGCCATATTACACAATTAGAAGATATATTATCACATCCATTTGTGGTGCCGCTTGAGTTCGTTGGGATCATAAATGTTTTATTTTACTATAATGTACTGCGTTGTTGTAAACTATACATTTATAATATACAAAATTTTTTAAAACCAAACAAGTTAATGCTAGTTTTAAAAAATTTTGTAAACACCTATGAGAATAAAATTTAAGCTTTCTCTAAAGAAGGATCTTCTTTCTCAATATCAGATATAGTACCATCTTCAAGGCTAATATTAACTGAACCATATTTTGTCTCTAATGATTCACTTACAGTTCTCCATTCAGCTTGCAGTTCAGAATGTTTAGATACTAATTGACTCTTAACCAGTTCTGCATTACCAATATTCATTAGTAGTGTATTAATTTGGTTTTGAAGTTCTTTTACTTCAGTCAATTCCTTTGAAGAAATCTTTTTGCTTTTCTTTGCCATTATAATTGGTTTTAAATGTTTGTATACTTTTCAAAGATAATAATAATTTTTAAATTACCAAGCAAGATCAACTACATTATTTTGTTCTGGCATAATCTCACTATCAATAATTTCTTTCATGCCTAGGATATAATCTTTTCTTAGAGACTCTTTTAAGTTCCATATCATATCTGATTTAGAAATAGACTTGTAATCTGTTGTATGAAATATAGGTTTACTATTTGAATTAACTATATATGTTCCAGTCACAAAAGATTTAGTTGGAGAATAAAATTCTTTTAGAGATTGAGGAATTAATAATACACCTGTATATGAAAAAACAATTTCTTTTATTGTGTTATCTTTATTAGTAACTAAAGAAATTATATCAAACGTATATCTTGAAGACAAAAACTCCTTAATGGTTTTTTTCTCAACAACAATTTTTACTTTCTTGTTACGTGTCTTAACAGGTTTCTTAACAGGTTTCTCAACAAGTTTCTTAACAGCTTGTTTAACAGGTTTTTTAACAACTTGTTTTTTAACAGCTTGTTTTTTGGTAGTTTTTTTCTTTTTCATAATGTTTTATTTATTAGAACTCGCAAATTCCTTGACTAGTCCACGCTCCTTTTACTCCATCCCAGATTCCCCAAGTACCACCGTCTGAATATGCACCACTTGTTGCCCATGCACCTTCCTTACAACCATCCTCTGCATATAATGGATTAATATACCACTTCTTTTGATCAGTAGTAAACACTTCTCTTACAGGTTGAAAACAAGCATCTGAACCGGACCTATATCTACCAATAAAACGCAACTCTATTCTTTCACATTCTGCTGGTGCAGCACAGTCTTGATCATAACCATACCATTCATTCATTGAATGAGGTGTTAATGTATTTGGCCTTGGAGTACAATTAGTATTTAATGGTGGAAAATTATTTAGTCCACCACCATTAATTAAATCAGTCATCAAAATAGGATAAGGAATAATACCAGTAGATACATAACTACTGTACTTCCTTTCTCTTGCTATACCTAGCATTGTTAATGTGCCTGATGATGGAACTGCCATTTTACTTTAATTGTTTTTTAAGATCTTCTACTTCCTTAGTAAGTTCTTTAACCGCTTCAATTAATACACCCACAATGTTACCATAGGCAACAGACTTATATTCTTTTCCTTCTAATACAACTTCTGGTAAAACTTTCTCTACTTCCTGTGCAATGACACCTAAGCCACGTTCACCGTCTTTATCAAAGGTAACACCTCTTAATGCATTAACCTTCTCTAGTGCATTAGGAATAGTCTCTATGTTTGTTTTAAGCCTTTCATCTGAGTATGCAGTTACATTACCACTTGCTACAAAATCACCTGTAACACTTACTTGTGTATTATTTACTTCAAATCTTTCACCGCCTCCTGTAACTACTCTCCACTGATCAGCTGCATGAAATTGCATATATGTATCTGTATCACCCGAATGATAAATTGCACTTGGTACGTATAAACTTCCACCTACTGTGAAATTACCAGCAACAACATTACCATTAGATGATAGGTTTGCTAATCCAACTTCTGCCGGACTATCAATAGTACAGTTTAATGTAACAGTACCTGAAGTACCTCCACCAGACATTCCTGTTCCAGCAGTTACCCCTGTAATTGTACCTGAATTATTTGAATAATAAGGATCTGTTATTAGTTTACGGAACTGATCTGCAGTTGCTTTTCTTATGTATCCATCATTTGTGTTAACGTAAATATCAGTAATATTAGCTGTTGTATTACCTGAAGTTGTATTTATCCAACCAAACTCTGCATATCCACTACTATTTGTTCTTACAACTTGATTTGCTACATTATTTCTGCCAGTAGATAAATCTAGGCCATCTAGTAAATTAGAGTCTGCTGCTTTTCCAGAAGTTGTTAAGTAACTTGCTCCGTTAGTAAGTTGATTGTTATTAGTAATTGTATTTCTAAATTGAGTACCAACTAACGTTAATCCTGTACCTGCTGTATATGTTGTGTTAACGTATGAAGTTATATAACCCGCACCATTAGTTAATTGCTTGTTATCAGTAATATAGTTTGCGTTAGTTGCTCCTGTGAATCCTAATGTTCCTAGAGTAAGGTTCCCACTATCATAAACAGTTTTTATAGTGCCCCATGTTGTATCACTGGTAGCTGTACGTCTTTTTAAATTATCTCCTGTAAATAATAACTGTTCTTGTCTATGACTTGCATTCCAAGATGACCACTTAGATATAGTTTCAATTGCGTGCCATCCATCTCCACCTCCACCTGTATCAGCACTGCTTTGGAAATCCCATTGAGCATATCTGTCATTGTAGTAAGAAGGTGGTCTTTGTGAACCTCTACTATCTGTAATATATACTCTATCGTTTGTAGCAGTTAAGTATCCGTTTCCGTTAGTTAACTGATTATTGTTGGTAATTGTATTGCTAAATACTGTTCCTGTTAATGCTAAACCTGTTCCTGCAGTATAAGTTGTGTTTACATATGATGTAATATATTTAGCACCGTTAGTAATGTTAGCATTATTCAATGCAATGTTAGCGGTTCCATCAAAAGAAACACCTGCAATTGTTCTAGCATTTAATAACTTAGTTGCACTACCTGCATTGCCACTAACAGTTGTTTGCACAATGTTTGATACTTTACCATTGTTAGTAACAATATCTGCTGCTTGTGCACTAGTTATAGTTGTTATATTACCAGCCTTAGCTGTAGTAGCGGTAGTACCTATTACTAAATTACTAGTTCCAGTTCCTGCTCCTATAAAAGCTCTAATAGCTGAAGGACTACTACAGTAACGTGTATAATTATCTGTTGAATTATTAACTCTAAAAGCTATTGCTCCGCTTATTGTAGCTTCATTAGCATAATTAGCTCTAAATAATCTTGCATTAATATCAGCAGCACTATCTCTAGAAACTAATGTGCTTGCTGTAGCTGCAGATGTTGCACTAACATTAAGCGTTACTGCTCCTGATGTTCCTCCACCTGTTAAAAATGTGCCTGCACCTACTGAAGTTATATCACCGGTGTTAGTAGTATAACCTGCACTGTTAGTAATATTTTTATTATCCAGAGTAATATCTGCACTACCATTAAATGATACACCTGATATAGATCTTGCAGTTTGTAAAACTGTTGCACTCCCTGCATTTCCTGTAATTGTAGTCTGAACAATATTAGGTGCAGCATTACTAAAGACCGTTCCTGTTAAAGTTATACCCGAACCTGCAGAATAAGTTGTATTAACATATGAGGTTATATACTTGGAATCATTAGTCCATTGTGAGATGTTACCACCTTTATTAGTAAATGTCTGAGCATTAGAAGCAGTAGTTGTACCTGTATTAGTTGTATAACCTCTACCATTAGAAATGTTACTATTGTCTAATGAAATATTAGCAGTACCATTGAAAGATACTCCGGCAATTGTTCTTGCATTTAATAATTTAGTAGCAGATCCTGCATTCCCTGATACTGTTGTCTGGACAATGTTAGGTGCTGTGTTAGCAAATACAGTTCCTGTTAATGAAAGACCTGAACCTGCTGTATATTGTGTATTGTTATCTGTTGTCTTATAACCCGAATCATTTGTCCACTGTGATATAGCACCACTTTTATTTGTAAAAGTCTCTGTGCTACTTGGAGTTGTAGTTCCTTGTGGTATACTAAATGATGTAGTTAAAGTACCACCATCTTGTTGTGTTAATGTTAAAGTCTTTGTTGAAGATCCACTATCAGAAAATCCTGTAATCATATTGTCATATGCAGAATTAGATTCTGTTGATCCACCACCACTCCAGGTTACTGCACCACTAACAGTTAAAGCATTTGTACTGCCATTAAATGTTAATCCTGCATCACTTGTTATATTACTACTGCCATTCCAATATGCAACTCTTCCTGATGAACCACTACCTGTTACGTTTCCTACTTGAGTGTTATCTATTTTCTGCCAAGCATCTGTAGCCAGGTCAGAGAATACTGCCCAATCACCTACTGCCCAATCAGTAATACCATCTAAGTTTGTAGAACCTGCAGTAGAAACAATATAGTATTCACCTGGAGTTCCTTTAGCACTAACCAACGTAGGTACGTTAGTAGCTGCATCCCAGGTTCCTATATATTTCAATACACCTGTTACCGCAGAATTAATTGCAGTTTGTATTTGAGCACCTGTAGCTAAATTGGCAGAAGAGGAACTTACCGCTCCTGTAATTGCATTTACTGTTGGTGTCGCACCTGCCGTAACAGAAATTCTATTTGCAGTACCGCTTACACTTGTAACCCCTGAACTACTTGAAGTACCAGCTCCAATAAGGGTTCTTACTTCTGCAGCAGAGATACCTGAGTTTAACGTAGGTGTTGTTCCGTTAGATAATATTGCAGGCGTACCTGTGTCAGTTACTTTTTTAGTATTATCAACAATAGCAGTTGCCTGAGCACCCGTTATAGTTGTTGTGTTACCCGCCATTGCGGTTGATGCCGTTGTGCCTATAGCAAGACTAGATGTACCAGCTCCTATAAGAACTCTCATTTCACTAGCTGATATTCCAGAATTTAGTGAAGGAGTAGTCCCATTTGATAAGACTGCAGGTGTACCTGTGTCACTTACTTTAGCATTATTAGTAAGAATGTTTGATGCTTGAGTAGAAGTTATAGTTGTAGTATCACCTCTCTTTGCTGTTGTTGATGTAGTTCCTAATACTAAATTGGATGATCCTGTACCTGCCCCAATAAGACTTCTCATTTCTGCAGCACTTATCCCAGTGTTTAATGCTGGTACGCTACCATCAGATGTTACAGCTGGTACTCCAGAATCAGTTACTTTCTTATTGTTATTTGCAATATCTGTTGCCTGTTGAGAAGTAATAGTTGTTGTATTACCTGCCATTGCTGTAGATGCAGTTGTACCAATCACTAAACTGGAAGTACCAGCACCAATTAAAGATCTTACTTCTGCTCCAGTTACACCTGAAGCTAAAGTTGGTGTACCACCACCACTAAATATACCTGGTTCAGCATAAATTGTAGTACTATTAAAGGCATTGCCTCCAAATGTATATGTTTGATTTGTGGTACCGCTAACACTAAATGTAAGTGTGTTACCTGATTTAGTTATACCATTAAGATAAAAGTTTGATGCAGATGTTAAATATCTACCATCTAAATCTACCGTAAGATCTGATAGACCTGAACGTGTCAATGTTAATATACCAGTTCCTGTAGCAAAGCTAATACCAGATACATAATTATTTGCATCCGTGGGTACATCAATCCAATTTACAGCTGTACCTGTAGTACTAAGAATTTGACCTTTAGTACCAGCAGATCCACTACTATCTAATAATCTACCACCTGCTCTTAAAGAAACAGTAGTATCTACAGTGTTACCTTCTAGAGATAATAATCTTTGTGAACCAGTTATTGTTGCCATGTTATTTCTTTTTTCCTCTTAATTTAAACTTTGTCATTTTTTGTTTAATAGCAGGATCCATTTCTGATGCATACTTAGTTCCACACATCATAAAATCTTCTGCATCACTCATCTTATATGCATTTTTAGATATGTCACCTGATGCAGATAATTTTAACAAAAGTTTATTTCCTTGTTTTGGAAATGTATGTTCTGCTGTAGCAGTTCCTGAATATACTTCCCATGTTGCTCCATCATCATTAGACACATAATAACCCAATGTACAACCATTAGGAATAAAATAATCTACTCTATTCCAAAAAACAAAATCAACAGAAGCTGAGTTATCTAATGTATAAGGTCCATATACTATTTCCCAATTAGGTATAAAATGATTAGCATATTTTGCATCCCATATTCTAAAACCATGTCCATCATATCCATAACCCATCTGAATCCACCATTCTGCACCGCCTGTAGAATACATTCTAGTAATGTTACATCCATAATCAGCTCTATAAGATCTTCCTCTTCCCTCTGATGTGGTATCTTCAACAACTGTATCATGTCTACGCAAAGCAACATATCTATCATTATCTTGATCTAAGAATCCTGATATCATAGCTCCACCTCTATCTGCTGCAGTAGGAATAAAATTAGGATAACCAACCATTCTATCAGTTGGTTTACCACCTTGATCATCTTGATACTTTACTCCAGCTCTAAATAAAATACCATAGTTATTACCTGGATTAGTAGAACCTTCATATGTAATTTGCAAAACAGTGGCATTGTTACCAGTAAGACATGGAGTCACATCAAGTTTAGTATGTCTACCAGACGCACCAACCCAAAATATATTAGGTTCATTTATTGGATCGGGTATAAACCATCCTTGTTCATAACCATCATCTCCCTGACCTATATCTCCCATATCTACATAAACTGATTTAGGTTTGGCTGTAGATGCATCTAATATTAAAGAAAAGTTTGCATCATGATAATAAGCATATAATATTCTGTCATTAATTTCATCATACATAATCCAACCTCTGTATCCATTTCTATCTACAGGTGCGGAGCCTTCAAGCATTATATTCCCTGCTGTAGCATCCATATATAATCTTTCTTCAACATCAGTTTTCATGTTTCTACGCATACATCTTTTATAATGTCTTGCATCATAGTCACTTGCATATGCCCATTCTCCTGCTGCACACAAGCCTCCTACATAATATAGACCTGGGCTTTCTACAGAACCTCCACCAGTATCTTGTGATCCTATATATACTTGAGGATTACTGTGTGTTGGTCTTGGATCTTTAACAAAGGTTGATCCTCCATTTATAAGACCACTGTAGTCAAATGTAGTATACCCATTGACATTATAAGTCATAACTACACCTTTCTTGTTTACTTTATCAATGCAAATAGATTGCATGTGATTATATGTAGATGTTGTATCTCTCCAAAGAAAATTATCATCATGATACAACTTAGTCATAGTACCATCATCATTTAGTCTACGTACAGCAAAGCCATCACCCCAACCAACTGTAAAAAGCAAGTCCCCATCTATTTCAAAAGCAGTTGTATAACCAATAAGCCTGTCACCACCATCATAATCACCACTACCTGAAGACACAGTAACATTGCTCATACCTCTTTTAGTTACAGGTACAATGGCTACTTGCCCAGCATAATTATTAGAGGCACATCCTACAATGGATTTTATATTATTTTTACTTACGCTAGTTGCTTTAAACATTCTTCTATTTCAAATTGTAACATTTTAATCATACTATCATTAGAACCTGCTGGAGCAATATTTATCATATTTAACTCTTCAGCCAATGCTTCTTCAAATTCAGCTAGACAATCTAACCAATATTGTCTGTCATCTGTTATTTCAGTTCCTCTTTCTGACATCTTATGTTGTTATTACTTCTACCCAAAACTGGTGAAAATTCCTACTTACTCCTACACTATGCATATAAGATGAATTCATTCCACTATAAACCAATAACGCATTAGATCTTGATAATGCACCTTGAGTTGTTGCTGAATCCATATATATTTCTATGTGGTCTATAAATCTTGACAATGGCAAATCATATTGAACATAATATGCAGAAGGTAAGTCTATTACTGACATATTAATAACAGACAATGCACCTACTGTATAAGCTTGACTTACTAATGACGGACTTGAATATATTCCTTCTTTAACTGCATATATTCTATATGACATTGTACCACCTGTATTAAAAGTAGTATCTACAATTGTCATAGTTGCTGCAAAATCATCTGGAGGTATTTGTCCAATAATCCCAAAATCACCACCATCATCTGATGACCAAACTTGATAGTAATCTATATTATTTGTTGATGATTTACCAAATGCAATCTCTATTGTTTGACCAACCACTGAAGCTGATACATTAGTAGGTGCTCCTGGATCAGAAGGTCTATGATTAGATATAGCATTATCTACATATGTCTTACTTGTTGCATCTGTACCAGATGAAACTGTATCTACACCTTGTATACGTCCTGTACCACCAAGAGTAATATCACCACCCGATACTGTTATATCATTGGCAAAAGTAGAATTACCACTTGTATCATTTATTGTTGTTGTTTTTCTTCCTGCCCATCCTGTTACCCAATTGTCAGGAGAAGAGTTAATTTCCAGTCCTGATTCAGCATTTATATAAAGAAATTCATTTGTTTGTCCTGTTGCTACAGAATATGCTTCACCTGCATTTAATACAAGTTGTTGTCCACTACCTCTAATATAACCATCAAATGTTGTATTATCTGTAAATGTTTTAACACCACCTATTGATTGTGCTCCTGATGTTCTTACTACTGTACTGTCTACCTGAATAGTACCTGTACCTGTTATAGTTCCACCTGTAATACCATTTGTTGTGGCTATAGAAGTAACACCTGAACTTGTAACGTATCTTCCGTCAAGATCAACTGTTAATGCAGTAAGACCTGAACGGTTTAATGTTAATATTCCATTTGTAGTATTAAAACTTACGGAACTAACATAATTATTTGTTTTTGTATCTGTAGCATTAATTGTAATAGTATTACCACTTCTAACTGTGCTAACATTAGTACCACCTGCTATAGTAATAGAATCATTATTACTAATAGCAGTTGCTGTTCCACCGGAATCAGCTACTACATTTTTATAAATTGCTTGAGAAGAACCTCTATCAGAGTTTGATAAGGTAATTGTTCCTGAAGAGGTGATTGTGCCCGTACCAGATAAACCATTAGATCCTGTAACAGTAACTGATGTAACAGTACCAGTTCCTGTTCCAGCTCCAATATCAGATCTTAGTTGTGCTTTAGTTCTATACTTCAATGCTGAACCATCCCATACTAATATACCAGTATACGTACTATCATCATTCCCTATACTAGTAACAGTACATGATCCATCTATATTTATTGAAGATAAAAAACTTATAGCCATGACGTTTTATTCTTTGTTTGCAATATACATATTTTAAAAAAAAGGGGAAACACTAAATACTAGATTTAAATGCTTCCCCTTTAAATTCTACTATTTATTATCCTACAATTTGCATTACTACTGTAATATTATTTGCACCTAAATTACCATTTGCAGTAAATGTTACAGTTCCTGTAGCTTGATCCGCAAGCACATCCATAAATACTTGATTTCCTTTAAGATCATAAGTTTGTATAATCCAAGGTCCGTTAGCTAACTTATGAACACCTGTTGCAATTGAAAAAGTGTTTGTATTAGTTGCTGGATAAGTACCTGTGTATGATCTTTTAGATTGAGCACTTGCTAATGTTGCTGGAGTTACATATCTAAATGTATCTGTTCCTGTATCTACTTCAGCTTGTGTTGCAATCTCTGTAACACCAACTGCTGCTGTTGTAGCATTAGGCAATGTTCTTTTACTCATTGATTGAATAACACCATCAGTAACATTAATCTGATCTACTACATCTACACCACTAGTATCAAGATCTGTATCAGTACCAATAATCTTATTGAATGTACTTGCTAGTTGAGCATCACTAATTCCACCTGCTTTAACAGTAATGAATCCAGTTGCTGTACCAGCAAAAGTTGCACTACTAAATCCAGCAACACCTTTTTCAGTTGCTCCATCTGTAG
>Ga0209092_10000131_pt1 | contig 68233 bp, 61 predicted proteins | sample FraStrMetagenome_FD_187446 | JGI IMG/M metagenome (GOLD analysis project Ga0209092, IMG submission 187446) | Marine eukaryotic phytoplankton communities from Arctic Ocean - Fram Strait ARC3M Metagenome (SPAdes) (version 2) | ecosystem: Environmental > Aquatic > Marine > Oceanic | place: Fram...
AAAGAGGCTCTGTCGGGACGACAATAAAGAGGCTCTGATGGGACGAGAATAAAGAGGCTCTGTTGGGACGACAATAACGAGGTTCTGTTGGGACGACAATAACGAGGCTCTGATGGGATGACAATAAAGAGGCTCTGATGGGATGACAATAAAGAGACTCTGATCGGACGACAACAGAGATGCTATGCCTGGATGGCAGCAAAGAGGCTCTGTGCCAGAGTTGGAATAGTCAAGCTGTGCGTCGAGATAACAAACTGGTATGTCATCTCGAACGCATGTGAGAGATCTACCATCAGCACCCTCAATCTTTTCGCGAATCCATGCAGACCCTTTGCGATCAATCAGGGCCCGTTTATGAGTTTGTCATTTTCAGATAGAGAGAGCGCAGTGTTTGAGCGTAAGCGAGTTGCGCGAACGCTGAGAATGGCAAACTCATGGAACCGATCGCAAAGGGTGTGTATTGATTTGCCCACGCCCAACAAAGAGATCCCTCGTCGCTACGCTCTGTCGGAATGACAAGTTAAGGGCTCTGTCGGAATGACAAACTAAAGGGCTCTGTCGGGATGACAAATTAAAGGGCCCTGTCAGGATGACAATCAAGCTAATTAGCTGCCCCAAGAGTATCAACCCTCCGGCTTATCACTCTCTTTCTTAACGCTAGTATCAGCCTCTGCAGCCTTATCTTCACCAGCTTCATCAGTGCCCACAGAATCTTTAAACCCTTTCACCGCACCGCCCAGATCTGAGCCAATGCCACGCAATTTCTTTGTGCCAAAAACCAGCGCCACAATCACCAAAATTATCAGTAGTTCTTGCCATCCAAAACCCATCTCAATACTCCTTCGCTATGAATCAATGATATTAATCTTTTGCTGAGTCTCGCGCCGCTTTTTCATCCAGCCCAGAGAGATCAAAACGTCGCTCAAGTTCCGTCAGAACAGCCTGAGCGTCTTCACCAAGGTGGGAGAGCATAACCAAGCTGTGAAACCAAAGGTCCGCTGTCTCATAGATAAGCTTAGTATTGTCGCCGCTATCCTGAGCGTCTCGCGCTGCCAAAATAGTCTCGATACTCTCTTCACCGACTTTCTCAAGGATTTTGTTTAGGCCGCTGCGGTGCAGGCTGGCGACATAGGAATCGTCAGCAGACGCAGCTTTGCGCGCTTCCAACACTGCACAGAGTTGTGCCAACACATCGCCACTGGATCGCTTATCTGTCATTAGTAAATATCCTTTGGATCTTTGATTACAGGGTCTACAGTTTTCCAGACACCGTCCTCGAGCACTCGGTAAAAGCACGATTCGCGGCCCGTATGGCAGGCAATACCACCAAGCTGTTCGACCTGCATCACAATCACATCGCTATCGCAGTCGAGTTGCAACTCTTTAATAAGCTGCACATGGCCAGACTCTTCGCCTTTGCGCCAGAGCTTGTTTCGTGATCGCGACCAGTACACGGCTCGTTGCTCGTCGACGCTGAGTTGCAGAGCTTCGGCATTCATCCACGCCATCATCAATATGCGGCCGGTTGCTGCATCCTGAGCAATGGCGGGAACCAGCCCGTCGCTGTTCCAGCTAATGTGGTCTAGAAAACTCATATCTAAAAAGGCCTTAATAATAGGTTTAAGAATTATGGCAGTTGTTTTTGGTCAACAACAGTAAAACCATTAGCGCAGCAGCAGTACCAATAATCCAACGCCAACCAGTGTCAGACTGATAACTGGCACCTGTGCCAGCGACTCAGTCCAGCTAGAAACCGCTAGACCGAAACCCACGCCTACCGCGGCAGCGCTGAGCCAGGGGATTAAGCGGCGCAATGGCTGTTGCTTTGCCATAGGCGCTGACGTGGTTACCACAGTTGTCACCGCGGGATTCTCTGCTGTTTGCTGAGCGGTCTTAAGCGCCGAGTAGATTAGCGGAGGGATCTCTGGAAGCTGTTCCAGCCAGTCTGGCGCCAGCTGTTTAAATTGGTTAAACAGGCTCTTTGGTGAGTAGCGCTGTTTTAACCAGCGATCCAAAAATGGCTTAGCCGTAGTCCAGAGATCTAGCTGCGGGTAGAGCTGGCGACCCAGGCCCTCGATATTCAGCAGGGTCTTTTGCAACAGCACCAGTGAGGGCTGCACTTCCATATTAAAGCGCCGCGCCGTGGTAAACAGACTGATTAGCATATGGCCCAGAGAAATTTCATTTAGCGGGCGCTGGAAAATAGGTTCGCATACCGCGCGGATAGCCCCGGTAAATTCATTCACTGGGGTAGTTTTTGGCACCCAGCCAGAGCGAATATGCAGCTCGGCAACCTTGCGGTAGTCGCGCTGGAAAATGGCGATCAGATTGCGCGCCATATAGTACTGATCTTCTTTGCTCAGAGACCCCATAATCGCGCAGTCGATGCCGATATAAGAGGGCTTGCTTGGATTGCGGGTGTCGACAAAGATATTGCCCGGGTGCATATCCGCATGGAAGAAGTTGTGCTCGAACACCTGGGTAAAAAAGATTTCAACGCCGCGCTCCGCAAGCAACTTAAAGTCGATGCCAGCAGCTTCGAGATCGCTGATATTGGTTACTGGCGTGCCGTAAATACGCTCCATAACCAGTACTTTCTCGTTGGAGTAGTCCCAGTTTATCTTGGGGACATAGAGCAGGGGTGAACCGTCGAAATTGTGCCTCAATAGCGAGGCATTGGCGCCTTCGGCCTGGAGATTGAGCTCGTCGTAGATGACCTGCTCATAATCGGCAATCACTTCCACCGGCCGCAAACGACGGCCATCCTGGCTGTACTTGGCCAGTAGTCGCGCCAGGGTATACATCAACGCGATATCTTTGCTGATGGTTTGTTCAATATTCGGACGCACCGCTTTTACCACAACATCGCTGCCGTCCTTTAACGTCGCGGCGTGAACCTGGGCCACAGAGGCAGAGGCCAAAGGCTCTTTTTCAAAACGCAGAAAAATCTCATCGACACTGCTGCCCAGCGCCTGCTCGACAATCTGGCGGAACTTATCTGAATCGAAGGGTGCGACATTGTCTTGCAAATGAGTTAGTTCGGTGCAGATATCAGCTGGTACAAGATCTGGTCTGGTGGACAGCAGTTGACCCAATTTAACAAATATCGGGCCTAGGCTCTCCAGTGCTTTGCGCAATCGTTCACCGCGACTGACTTTGGGTTTGCCCCAGAGAATGGCCGGCGACAGCATTAGACGCAATGGCAGTGGGGTTTTACTTTTGTCTAATAGGGTGTCGAGGCGGTAGCGAAAAACCACTAAAGCAATCGCCATTAGGCGACGAAAACGGATCAAGACTGAGTCCCCTTTGGTTCTGTTGAGCGGTCTTTCCCGGCCAATATTTGGCTGAGAATCTGACGGTTTTTATTGATTCGTGCAGCAGCTCGTTCGACACCGCTGGAGAGTTCGCGCACCTGCTGAGAGAAGCCATCAAACTCGGGTGAGGTAGGCGTGACTCGCAACTCTTCCTGGGCCACTTCAGCCGCCGCGGACTTTGCTCGCTGGCCGGCGTCTTTGGCTAATGATGCTGATCTGCGTAGCTTTTCGGCCATCAAATGCGCGGGGATATCGCCAATAATCGCGCCTAGAATACCTTCCCAATCTACATTAATATTAGCCATTAAATTATTGATTTCTAATAAAAAATTAAGGTCTCCGGAGACGTTGACGCCGGTTCCAGAGAAGGATGCCTGAGCCCCTTGATTAGCGGCTAGCCCAAGAATTGAAATCAGTGAGCCAGACACCGTGGTGTCGGCTTTATCCTGCCAGTTACTGTGCAGCACAATGCCCTGATTATTGGTTTCCATGGCCAGCTTGAGTGGCGGAACACTGCTCTCAACAAGCAACAGCTTGCCTTCCAATTCACCCATTTTTCGCAGTGATGCCGGGTCATACTTGAGCGCGCTATTGATCAGAGTTTCCGCTGTTTCAAATGCGCCGGACTGGAGTGCGGAAAAAAACACTAGGCTTTAACCCCGCGGTGCAGAGCAACAATGCCGCCGGTCATATTGTGGTAGTCACAGTTGCTGAAGCCGGCTTCTTCGACCATTCCCATCAATGTTTCTTGATCTGGGTGCATGCGAATCGATTCCGCGAGATATTGGTAGCTGTCCGCGTCACTGGCAAACAGCTTGCCTAATTTAGGTAGGATATTAAACGAGTAGCCATCATAGATCTTCGATAGGACCGTGCTCGGTGGTTTCGAGAACTCTAACACCAGCAGCTTACCGCCGGGCTTGAGCACACGATACATGGAGCGCAGAGCCATCTCTTTGTCAGTGACATTGCGCAGGCCAAAGGCGATGGTAATCACATCGAAGCTATTGTCTGGGAACGGTAGATACTGAGCATTGGCCTGAGCGAATTGAATATTGTTGGCGATACCGCGATCGAGCAGGCGGTCACGGCCGACCTTGAGCATGGAGTCATTGATATCCGCCAGCACAACTAATCCATCGCTGCCGACAATGCGCGAAAATTTTGCCGCCAGATCACCGGTGCCGCCAGCTATATCCAATACTTTGTGGCCGCGACGTACACCGGACATCTCGATGGTGACGCGTTTCCACAGGCGGTGGATACCCGCAGACATCAGGTCATTCATCAGATCGTAGCTGGATGCAACGGAGTGAAAGACCTCGGCGACTTTGCCGGCCTTTTCTTCGCTGTTAACGGTTTGGTAACCAAAGTGGGTGGTTTTGTCAGACATAGAGCCAGCTATCGTTAAATAATGGAGGCCTATTGTAGCGACAGTTCGGCCATTTAGGTATGGCTATCAGCAAATGCACGGGGCTGAATGACCGGCTTTATGCCTATACCAGTTTTACCACCTGCGTATCCGCATCGCGACTCTGACCGGCCTGATTCAGGGTTTCTAAATAGATAGCCCAATGGCTGTCATAGTTAGCGCCGAGATCGTAGAGATAGTCCCAGGTAAAGATCCCCGAGTCATGCCCATCATTAAAAAAGATCTGAATAGCGTAGTTGCCGGACTGGCTGATCTTATCAATGGTCACCAGGCGCTTGCCAAACTGCAGCACTTCCTGCCCCTTGCCATGACCGCGCACTTCGGCACTGGGGGAGAGCACCCGCAGATACTCGGCCGGTAACTGATGGCGAACATCCCCGGTATATTCGATACTCAGACAATCTTTGGTTTGATTGACCGAGATGCGTCGGGGCACTGTGCTGTTCAGATTATGACTATGATCATGATTCATATTAGAGAATAAACCGGGTTAGATCTTCATTGGCGGCTAGCTCACCGAGCTGTTTGTCGACAAAGGCTTTGTCGATGGAGAAGGTTTCTTTTTTAGCACCCAATTCAGAGGCTTCGTAGGAAATCTCCTCGAGTAGTCGCTCCATAATGGTATGTAGACGTCGAGCGCCAATATTCTCAGTGCCTTCATTGACGTCAAAGGCGATCTCGGCAATGCGCCGCACGCCATCTTCGGTAAAGTTAATTTGCACCCCTTCAGTGGCCATCAACTCGCAGTATTGCTTGGTGAGCGACGCCTTGGGTTCGGTGAGAATACGTTCGAAATCATTGATTTTTAATGAGTTTAGTTCGACACGAATCGGCAGTCGGCCCTGGAGCTCGGGAATGAGATCCGATGGCTTGGCCAGATGGAAGGCGCCTGAGGCGATAAATAAAATATGATCGGTTTTGATCATGCCGTATTTGGTGGAGACGGTACTGCCTTCGATAAGTGGCAGTAGATCCCGCTGCACGCCTTCTCGAGAGACATCGGCACCGCTGGCTTCACCGCGGCGACAGACTTTGTCGATTTCATCGAGAAAGACTATGCCATTTTGTTCTGCGGTACTTACAGCTGCGGCTTTGATCTCTTCTTCATTAATCAGCTTGGCGGCTTCCTCTTCTTTAAGGTTTTTCAGCGCCTCGGCAACAGTGAGTTTGCGCGTGACTGTTTTGCCTTTACCCATGCTGCTAAACATATTTTGCAGCTGTGAGGTCATTTCTTCCATACCTGGAGGCGCCATAATTTCGACACCGGCTGCAGTTTGGCTGAGTTCTATTTCAATCTCTTTGTCATTGAGCGCGCCTTCGCGGAGTTTTTTGCGGAAGATCTGTCGCGTTGAACTCGTCTGCTCAGACTGGCCATCAGTACTCCGCGCTGGGGGTAACAGTACATCGAGAATACGCTCTTCGGCAGAGTCCATAGCACGCTGTTCTACCTTCTTGATCTCTTGTTCGCGCACTTGTTTGACCGCGGTTTCCACCAGATCGCGAATAATCGATTCAACGTCTTTGCCCACATAGCCGACTTCGGTAAATTTTGTTGCTTCGACTTTCACAAAGGGCGCATTGGCGAGACGCGCAAGGCGTCGCGCTATCTCGGTTTTACCCACGCCGGTGGGGCCGATCATGAGAATATTTTTTGGTGTGACTTCATTGCGCATGTCGTCGTCGAGCTGAGCACGACGCCAGCGATTGCGCAGGGCAATGGCCACTGAGCGCTTGGCGTCGTCTTGACCAATAATATGGCGGTTGAGTTCGTGAACGATTTCTCGGGGGGTCATTTGAGACATTTGTATTCCTTTTTGTTACGTGACGCTGTGGGCACCTAATTGTTACGAGACGCTGTTGGCATCTATTTATTACGAGACGCTGTGGCCGGCTTTGTTTTCGGAGACGCCGCAGGCGCCATTTTATTGCAGCCTGTTAATCGCACTCTTTTGATCGGTGTGGCTGATGGCATTTAAACGTTGCTATCGAGCTCTTCGAGAGTGCGATTGTGATTGGTGTAGATACAAATATCACCGGCGATTTTGAGGCCCTGTTCAACAATGTCTCGGGCGCTCATCTCGGTGTTATCGAGCAGAGCTCGGGCAGCAGATTGGGCAAAGGGGCCACCAGATCCAATGGCGATAAGGTCATCTTCTGGCTGAATCACATCACCATTACCGGTAATGATCAATGAAGCTTCACTGTCTGCCACCGCCAGAAGCGCTTCGAGTTTGCGCAGGATGCGGTCACTGCGCCAGTCTTTGGCCAGTTCTACAGCGGCGCGGGTAAGGTTGCCCTGATGCTGTTCGAGCTTGGCTTCAAAGCGTTCAAATAGGGTGAAGGCGTCGGCGGTGCCACCGGCAAAACCGGCGATGACTTTATCGTTGTACAGGCGTCTGACTTTGCGTGCATTGCCCTTCATAACGGTGTTGCCAAGACTGACCTGGCCATCGCCGCCAATCACAACTTTGCCATTGCGACGCACTGAAAGAATGGTTGTTCCGCGGTACTGTTCCACGAGCTTACTCCTTTTATTGATGCTGTTAGAAATGGGGTCAACAAAAAGAATTTCAATGGCGCACCGAGAAAAAGTCGAGAAAAGTCTCTATTTCTAGACTGGGTGCTTTAAAGACGAGTTTGATCTGCTGCGCTTAGATAAGTGCGCCGAGACAACCGGTTTTTTGTAGTAGCTCATTGGTTGCCTGATCACTGTTGAGGGCCGCGTATTTTTCACGCAGCACCTGATAGGACTTAGCGTGGTACTTTTGAGGTTTTTGCGTCCAGGTCTGACCATTTAACTGCACTGAAAATTCGGCTTTACCCTGAGCAATGGCTTCGGCATTGGCCTGAGTCCAGGGCAGGAATAGGTCGCCAATCTGCGCCTTGATAAAGGGCTTTAGTGTTGGTTTTAATGTTTCCCACGTTTCAAAGTCACCTTCTATACGTGGCCACAGCATACGTTGAATCCAGGCCAGTAGGTTGGGCATTGTGGCTTCGATCAGGGCGCAATTAGTGGGGTCGGTCCAGACATTATAGAGCTGGCCCCAAAGGCTAAAGTCGCCAAATGAGGGCCGGTCACCAAGGAGATAGGCGCGTGATTCTAAATGTACTTCAAGTTGTTTGAGAGCCAGATGCAGGGAGGCTTCGATCTGCGGTGCGGTCTCTGGATTAGACCCGACAAACCAAACTCGGCCGGTCATGCGCAGACGCACTTGCTCGGTTAGTTGGTCTAGTTGCTCAGCATTGGCATCCGGTTGTGTTAACTGAGCAATGCGTCGCGCCGAGGCAAGCTGATCGATATCCCGAGCCCAGCGGTAATGAAACATCCACTTATTACCCCATTCATCACCAAACTCCTCTAGCAGAGTGGAGATAAAGTTAACGGTTGTATCCTGTGGATAGATGCTGTCTTTTTGATGCTCTGATTCAAGGTGCTGAATAATCAGAGTTGAATCCTGAGCACCCTGAAGCTGCGGGCTAACCACTAGAGGAATAATGGGTAACTTGGCGAATTTTGCGAAGTCGTCCATGGTGTCAGTGCTGCGAATAATCCACTGGTGGGGAATCTGTTTAAAGCGAAAGTAGGAGCGCACCTTAACTGAGTAGGGTGATAATTCGGCACCATAGATGCGGTATCTACTTGATGCACTATCAACTGAAATATCGGTCATAAGTTTGCTCCTCTGTCCTTACCGGCTAGTTGAGACTGGCTCTAATAATATCGGCGTGTGATTGACGCAGCATCATCTTATTGACGCCATACACTGCTGGCAGCTTGGCTAACGCAGTGGCATGCTCAAGAGCCCGTGGCAACACTTCTTCGGCACTGACGAGCTCGTCAAAGAAACCTGCTTCAAGAGCGGTTTCCGGGGTGAACATATGGGCTTGAATGGCACACATAGTTTGAAAGCGCGGTGTTAGTCGGGACTTAACCAGCTCTATACCAAAGGCCGGCAAAATCATATCAATCACTGTTTCATTTAGGGCAATCTTAAACTCACCCTGAACACCAATGCGGGTATCTGAGGCCAGTAACATCATGCCGCCGGCAGCAATGGCATGGCCGGTGCAGGCAGTCACTACTGGCTGGGGGTGGCTAAAGACTCTTAATAGCAAGGCTGCGCCTTTATTCACAAGAGCGGGCAAAAGCCTGTCATCTGCGGACTGAGCAGCCGTTTCTGCCGAGACCTCTTTAAGATTGAAGCCTGCTGAAAGAAGACCGGGGCGACCGTGAATAACCACTGCTGAGGCGTCTTTTTCGGCGCGGTCCAGTTGTTCATTAAACAGGTCAACAGTGGCATGACTCAGAGAGTTCACTTTGCCATCGTCCCAGTTAAGAATTGCTACATCGCCTTCTTGCTTATACTCAATCATTGCTTGCCTCGGTCTATTTTTGATTTATTAGAGTTGATTTATTAGGTTGACTTATTTTGATCTTATTTCAGCATCCTAGGATAGCTGTTAGTCCTTTGATAGCCCTAAATCTGACCGCTTAGCCACAAGGGTATTAATTGCTCTGCTGTTGGGGCTCAGGCAGTAACAGTGGTAGCGGCAGGTAACCGTTGCGGCGCACTGATCGCTCTACCTGACTGGGTAAAAAGTTTAATCGCGGCAGGCAGCGCAGCCCGGCAATTTTAAGGCCGCGAGATGTCCAGTTATTGCAGGTGTTGATGCACATATAGATGCCTTGCGACTGAAAAAAAGTTTCGCCACTGTCGCGCGCGCGAACCTTGATCAGCTGGTGGTATTTGTCCACTTTAAAGTGTCGTGAGATAAAGGCCACCACGGCATCGATTACCCCAAGGTTTGCATTGATACTGTAGGTTCTGCCGGTGGCGTAGCTGCTGCGGTATTGGTTAATGTCTGAAATGCCGAGCACGGCGATTGTTGCTCTGGTGGGCAATAACAGGGCGCGCAATCCAAGCATAAGGGATTGTTGCGCTGAGCCGTAATAGAGGTAGTCGCCCCAGCCAATTCGCGCCCACTGGGTGCCGCGCAACTGCTCGTCGAGCTCGGGCAAGACGCGGAGCAAGGCGGCACTGGGTATCACCAAATGGGTGTGTATACCGTCGCGACAAAAGTAGAGTTGTGAATCTGACATAGTTTTATTGGTCGGCAGCTTTGTCGGTTAGCCAGTTTATCTGTTAAATATAATTCCTGAGTCAGGTTACCGCTTTTCTAGGAATACTGGAAATAGTTGTTCTACACTCGCAGACTGTGGTCGCAGTTGCCACTATAGGGTATTGTTGGAAATTAACTAATAGCGTTGTGTTAACTGACTTACACAAAAGGGTGCTTGTGGTTGCGGCGCTTTTTATTGCGGCTCATTACAAGCTGAATACAGCCTTAGCGAATCTCAAGGAGACACGGAATTGCAATTACACGATAACAGCTTACTGAAAACTCAGGCGCATATTGATGGCCAGTGGGTAGACGCAGATAGCGGGGAGACTCTCGCAGTTGTCAATCCTGCCAACGGCGAGACAATCGCCGAAGTGGTCAAGTGCGGTACAGCTGAAACCCGGCGCATGATTGAAGCTGCAGCTGTGGCCCAAAAACAGTGGGCTAAATCCACTATTAAAGAGCGCGCCGCGGTACTGCGTCGCTGGTTTGATCTGGTGATGGAGAATCAAGAAGATCTGGCGCAAATACTGACTGCTGAGCAGGGCAAGCCCCTGGCTGAAGCTCGAGGTGAAGTGGCCTATGGTGCCAACTATATAGAGTGGTTCTCCGAAGAGTCCAAGCGCGTCTATGGTGATACGATTCCGCAGCCCTCAAACGATAAGCGCATTGTGGTGATTAAGCAGCCGGTAGGGGTTGTTGCCTGTATTACGCCGTGGAATTTCCCCAATGCCATGCTGACGCGCAAGATCGCACCGGCTATTGCGGCGGGCTGTGCAGTTGTCTGTAAACCGGCTAATGCCACGCCGCTGTCAGCCTTGGCGCTGATGGAGCTTGCTGTGCGTGCTGGTTTCCCTCGGGGCCTAATGAATATAGTCACAGGTCGCACAGCTCAGATTGGTGCCGAGTTGACTGGCAACCCATTGGTTCGAAAAGTGACCTTTACCGGCTCTACCCCCGTGGGCAAGCAGCTGATGGCGGAATGTGCCCAAACGGTTAAGCGCACTTCCATGGAGTTGGGTGGCAATGCACCCTTTATTGTTTTTGATGACGCAGATATTGATGCCGCGGTGCAGGGCACATTGGTATCAAAGTATCGTAATGCTGGACAGACCTGTGTCTGCTCCAACCGAATTATTGTGCAAGCTGGAATTTATGATGAATTTGTTCGCAAACTGACTGTTGCCACCCAGAACCTCGTTATCGGTAATGGCACCGAGGAGGGCGTCACTGTTGGCCCACTAATCGATGAAAAGGCGGCCAACAATGTCTGTGACTTTATTGATGATGCTGTGACCAAGGGCGCTAAGGTTGCGCTTGGCGGCGGTCGCAGTGATCTCGGTGGTGCCTTTGTCTTGCCGACTATTCTCACAGATGTCAGCCGCGATATGCGGGTTTTCTCCGAGGAGATTTTTGGCCCCGTGGCACCGGTGTTTAAGTTTGAAACTGAAGCCGAGGTTGTGGCGATGGCCAATGACACTGAATTTGGCTTGGCGGCCTATTTTTATTCCCGTGATATAGGCCGTGTCTGGCGTGTTGCCGAGCAACTTGAATACGGCATTGTCGGCGTCAATGAGGGCGTGATCTCCAATGAGATGGCACCATTCGGTGGCGTCAAAGAATCGGGCAGTGGCCGCGAGGGATCCAAATATGGAATGGATGACTACATGGATCTGAAATATATTTGTATGGGCGGCATAGACCAATAGTGGTGCAGTATCCCTCTGTGTCATGCGCCTTTTGATCTGACGGGGTTATAATCCTGTCCATTGAAAATCCGATCTTTTAAATGATCTCCTACTCTAATTAAGGAATAAAAATAAAAATGATAAAGTCCTTTGAAAACAAAACTGTAATCATTACTGGCGCATCCGCCGGAGTTGGTGCAGCCTGCGCCCGTCTATTCGCCAGTCATAAGGCCAAGCTTGTTCTGGTAGCCCGCGGTGAAGCCGCTTTAAATACCATTGCCGAGGAGCTGCGCTCTCAGTGCGAAGTGCTGACGGTGGTGATGAATGTAGCGAACAACGATGATTGTTTAGCGCTTCTAGAAAAAGCCGAGGCTGCCTTTGGCGCGGTGCATGTGATTATTAATAATGCCGGTATGCATGCGCGAGGGGATCTTAAAACGGTTTCGCCTGCGGATGTTGCTGCCATGGTCGATATCAATATGCGCGCGCCCTTGCTGTTGTCCTGTGCCGCGATTCCCTATCTTCAGCGTGCAGGTGAGGGTGCGATTGTAAATGTTGGCTCATTGGCTGGCCGCGCGCCGCTGCAGGGTGCTGCAACTTACAGTGCTACCAAAGCCGGATTGCGCGCCTTTAGTTATGCCCTGGCAGATGAACTCCGAGATAGCGGTATCAGCGTGGGTTCAGTTTCTCCGGGTCCAATCGACACCGGTTTTATTATGGATGAAATTGATGCCGTGGAGGATATTGTGTTCTCTCAGCCCATGAGTAGTGCAGAGCAGGTTGCCGCGGGTATTTTGACCGTGGCTTCGGGAGAGGAAGTCGAGGTGGTGCTGCCGGCGGCAAGCGCTAAACTTACCCATATCAGCTATCTGTTTCCGAACTTACGTCGGCGTCTGCGTCCGAAACTCTACGAGCAGGGCCGTAAAAACAAAGAAAAATATCGCAATCGTCAAGCTGCTAAATAGAGGCATCCCAAAAGTACTATGAAACTCAACTATACGCTTCAGTCCGGCAATGACCTTTTAGAGGGGCAGGAAAACCGTCCAACCGTTATTCTGATTCACGGTATGTTTGGTTCACTGAGCAATCTGGGGGTGCTGGCGCGCTCCTTGGTCGCAGATTATCGTGTTGTCAGCGTGGATCTGCGCAATCACGGTGACTCGCCCCATGAGTTACTGATGGATCTGCCCTCTATGGCTGCCGATATTGTTGAGTTGATGGATGATCTCAACCTCGTTAGTGCGAGTTTGATTGGCCACTCTTTGGGTGGCAAGGTGGCAATGCAGGTGGCGCTGAATAATCCCCAGCGGGTCACTAATTTGGTGGTAATTGATATAGCGCCGGTCACCTATGGCGCACGTCAGGATGCCGCTCTTGATGGGCTCAATCTACTGGCGAAAAATACGATCAAAAGCCGGCGTGATGCTGATGCGCTGATTAGCGAGCATATTGCCGAGGCATCAGTACGCGCCTTTTTGCTGAAAAATCTCGCCCGCAGCCCCGAGGGTGACTTTAGTTTAAAGCTAAATTTATCCTCAATAAATCAGAACTATGCCAGCACATTGGTGGCAGCGCCCACAGGGCAACCCTACGTTGGGCCAGCGCTGTTTTTGAAGGGTGAGCATTCGGCCTATATTCAGGATAAACATCGCCCGATTATCGAACAGTTATTCCCTCATTCTCAATTAGAAATTATTGCAGATACCGCCCATTGGTTACACGCAGAGAAGCCGGAAACGGTAAACGCCTCAATAAGGGCCTTTATTGAGACGAAAACACCGACAAAACCGTAACCAAATCTCGCCAGACATAGTAGAATCACGCCTGAAATTTTTTTACCCGTAGTTTTATCCGTACTTTTACCAGTACTGTCACCCGAATTTTGGCCCACATTTAATTCCACAGGAAACCACCGATGTTTGAAAGTTTAAAGCCCGTAGTTGCTGATCCTATTCTTGGATTGATGGCGGCTTTTCGAGAAGACCCGCGCGAGACTAAAATCGATTTAGGCGTTGGCGTCTATATGAATGACCGCGGTCAAACGCCGGTTATGGATTCGGTAAAACGCGCCGAAGCCAAATTGGCCGAGCTTGAGAAAACCAAATCCTATCAAGGCATTGCTGGCGATGCTGAGTACAACAGCAGAATGTTGCAGTTGATGTTTGGTCAGGATCACGCTGTTCTGGCATCTGGACGAGCTAAGAGCCTGCAGGCCCCAGGTGGTTCTGGCGCTTTGAGAGTCGGTGCTGAGGTGATTCGTCGCGCTCGCCCCGAGGCAAAATTATGGGTTGGCACACCCACCTGGCCGAACCATATCCCACTGCTTGGCAGTGCGGGTTTTGAGATTGCAGAATATCCCTATTACGACACAGCGACTCGCGAGGTCAATATTGACCTAATGCTTGAGACTCTGCGCCGGGTTCCCGCTGGTGATGTGGTGCTGTTGCATGGTTGCTGTCATAACCCGACTGGCGCGGATCTGAGCAACGAACAGTGGGACCAGATTACTGAGATTGCGCTGGAGCGCGGTTTTGTACCCTTTATTGACACCGCCTATCAGGGGCTTGGTGATGGCTTGGACGAAGATGCCTACGGCATGCGTCTGATGGCTGAGAAGTTACCGGAGTTGGTAGTGGCCTCGAGCTGCTCTAAGAACTTTGGTCTCTACCGCGAGCGCACTGGATCGATTACCTTTATTACACAAACTCCTGAGCAAGCTGCAATTGTCGGCGGTCAGGCCATGGCGGTCGCCCGTCAGATGTACTCCATGCCACCGGCTCACGGCGCTCTGTTAGTCTCGTTAATTCTGGGCGATGAAGCGCTTTGTAAGGACTGGAAAGCGGAGCTGGAAGAGGTTCGCCTGCGAATCAAAGCTATGCGTACATTGCTGGCCGACAGTATTCAGGACAATGCAGCAGGACTGGATTTTAGTCATATCAAGCGCCAGAACGGCATGTTCTCGTTCTTGGGTATTGCGCCAGAGCACCTGACGCGCCTGAGAGAAGAGTTTGGTATCTATATTGTCTCTTCAACTCGTATTAACTTGGCGGGCATTAACTCAAGCAATATTGCCTATCTTGCTGAGTCGATTCGCACTGTACTCAAGTAGACCGCCTGCTAAGGTCTAGACGCGATACTCCGACAGTTGCTGCAGCACAGAGTCTAATGTTTGCTGCAGTGACTGCTGATCGCAGTCAACTCTGATATCCCCATACTTTTTATACAGCGCACAGCGCTCTTCGAACAGTGATTCGAGGCTCTGATTGGGTTTGCGGGCAATACCCCGAGAGTCAAAGTTGCCGATGCGCTGGCGCAGCTCTCGAAGTGGTACATCGAGAAAAACAACCGTGGCATTGTGTTTTAAGCGCGCCATGCCGGGTTCTGAGTAGACGGCACTTCCGCCAGTGGCGACAACCTTTCCAGCGATATCTTGGCTTAATAAAACCTGTTCTTCGATCTCGCGCAAGTGGAGATAATCACTGCCATCGAGGATTTCTTGCAGGGTACGACCCTCGCGAACTTGGATGGCGATATCGGTGTCGACAAAATCCAAGCCTAACTCTTTAGCCAGAAGAATACCGAGGGTGCTCTTTCCTGCGCCTGGCATGCCGATAAGAACGATGCTGTCGTGGTTGTTACGCATATTTATTTTGTCATTGGTTGTATTGGATTGTGCTGTGTTTTTAGTTTGAGATCCCTCGTCGCTGCGCTCTGTCGGGATGACTGGGTTGGTGTTTCGCGAACGATTAAGCTGTCGCGTCCAATCATTAAGCTGTCGCCTCGAACCATCCATCTGTCATCTCGAACCATCCATCTGTCATCTCGAACGCATGTGAGAGATCTCATTCACTGAGCACGCAAAAAAGTTACTTTTTCCCACGCCGCTTCCTACTCAAATGATCAAACAGCGCAATATACTGCTCAGTCAACTTGTGCGAGGGAGCGAAATAAATCAGCGGCACAGATTCATTATGGGACTCTTTCATTTTCACCGATTGATTGAGGTAGGTGGGAATCACCGGCAGCTTCTCTTTCTTCATTTCGGCAATTAATCGACTGGGCAACGATGCTGTGGGCTGAAACTGATTCACGACAATACCGCCAACACTGAGATCTTCATTGTGGTCTTCGCGAATTTCATAGATTACATCGAGTATCGAATAGAGCGCCTGTCTAGAGAACGCATCACAGTCAAAGGGGATTAACACAGAGTCCCCAGCTATTAGCGCCGAGCGAGTGTAAAAGTTGAGTGCGGGTGCGGTGTCTATATAAATTTCGTCAAAGTCATCGTCGAGCTTATTTAACAGATCTCGCAGCTTATAAATTTTTTGTCGAGACTCGAGCTTGTGCTCAAGGGCCAACAGATTGACGCTGGAGGGCAGTACAAAGAGGTTTTCATAAGGAGTTTCATGGACATAGTCCAGGGGCTCATTGAGCTTCGAGGAGAACTCTAAAGTGCCGTCAAAATAGTCGGCAACTGTGCTCTCTTCGGGGCTGTCGCCGAGTAGATAATGCGTGGAGTTACACTGGGAATCTAGATCCACCACCAAGGTGCGCTTGCCCCTTGAGGCGCTAATGGCTGCCAGATTACAGGTGATACTCGATTTTCCGACGCCGCCTTTTTCATTAAAAATAATTCTGCGCATTTGTCTTACTCCATTAGTTACAAGACAGGACTGATTCTACCCAAACTTATGGCTAGAGCGATAGTCCTGTAAGAATAAGCTGGGCAGGGTAGACCGTATTAGTCATTAATCAGCTGCTGGGGTAGAGCGGTTTAAGCTCGGGTTGGGCACTGTGAATATTCTCTCTGTTCGATCCCTTCTTAGGCACTATGGCACTGCGAATCAAATTGACCAGCAATTTTAAATCCGGTTGTTGCTCTGAGCTGCTGTTGTAGAGAGCTTGATCGAGCAGGTCGAATTGTTGCTGCAGCTCTGGGTTATCCAGCAATAGCGCGATTTCAGCCAGAGTTTTCACTTTTTGCTGAGGAAAAATACAGCGACCCCAGGCCAAAATACTATCCCGTAATGGGGTCAGATCAGATTTCCGTGCCGCTCGCTCTATATTAGTGAGCAGCTGCTTGAGCTCCAGTCGGGCGCTGTTTAAACCGCTCAGATCTCTCTGTGGTGTCGGCGCATTTGAGCGGCGCAGCCAGACAAATATTAACAGCATCAGTAGCAGCCCATTAGCCGCCAGGGACAGTTGCAGAGACAGAGACGAGCGCAGCTCTGCCACAAGTGATTTTGGTCCTTCTGGTGCAGTCTCTGTGGCCTGCGTATTGGGTCCCACTGTTGGGGTAGGTGCGCTGATGTAGGGATTCACTTTACTCAATTCAGCCGCCGCCACGTCAAGCGTTACCGCGTCCAGCTGAGCTGTCTGCATAAGCTGTTTGCGACTGTCCCACCAGCGCAAGGTTACCGCCGGCAATCTTATCTTCCCTGGGCGATTGGGCACCAGCGCAAAGGATTCGCGACGAATGCCGGTTACGCCTGATGCGTCGGCACTGTCGGTCAACTGAGGTTGGTCCGGGTACATTTTATAGTCATCACTTTCACCCAGAGTCAGCGGCATAATCTGAGCGCCGGTTAGTCCTTTGGCGGTGATGCTTATATTGCGCGTTATAGGCTCACCAACTTTTAGTTGATCCAGTGGGCTGCTCCACTGCTGAGTCAAACCGATACTACTGGCCGGCATCCAGTTATCTATGTCTATTTGAGCGGGCTTTGCCATCACATCGATGGTTTTGGCATCCGTGTTGCGGATAATGCGATTGCCTCTGGAACTAAAGCCCCCGTAGCGATTACTGCTCGATTCATAAGCCGAAAAACGCAGCGCAGGGATTTGCAGTTTGCCGCTGGTTTGGGGGAAGAGGGCATAAATGATTTCAACCACTTGATAGTTTTTGCCGGCAATATTTTTCTGGAATTGGGTCTCTGAGACTTTTTGCACCAGGGCATCATCAACCTTTAGCGGGTCTAGCCCCAGATCACTGAGTCGCACCGAAGTGTAGAGTCGGTGGGTGAGCAGTAGCTGCTCCTGAATATAGACCTCAGATTTATCCACTAGGGTTTCTGTATACACTGGCTGACCCACTGCTGATGCAGCGCTTGCCTTGCGCACGGTGATCTCGATGGCGTTGCTTATATCTTTTTTATATTTGATCGAAGGAACTAATAATTGGCCAGTACGTTTTGGTGCCAAGAGTAAATTCCAGTCGGTGAAGGACTGAGTCTGCCCATTCACTCTAGAGTATTGTTGCTGGCGGCTGGTGGAGAGTATTTCGAAATTGCTTTCGATTACCGTGAAGTCCGGCTCGCCCATAAGTGCCTGAGAGTCCAAGCGCACTAACAGCTGCAGGGTTTCATTGCTGTCGATAACTGTGCGATCGGCGGTGGCAGTGAGACTTGCCCAGCTGTGGCTGCAGACAAGAGCCAAGATGGCGGCCAGTGCGATGGCACAGAGTCGGTTAAGCGGTGTGTTTTTCACAATCATAGTTATCATTACTACCAGCGCTCTTGCTGTTCGTTATTGGGAGGTGCTGGGCGGCGCTGCTCAAGTGCGCGCTGCCGAGATTGATAGCGGAATTTTTCTCGCAGCAAGCCACCTGGATCATCTGGAACTCGACGCAGCCACTGCTCTAGTTCCTTCTGAGCCTGCTTTTCGGCTTCGCTTTCCTCTTGAGCCTGCTCTCCAGTCTGCTCTTGTTTTTGAGCTTCCTTTTGCTGAGCTTCCTGTCTCTGAGCCTCTTCTTGCTGACGCTGTTCCTCTGACTTTTCTGACTCGCCGTCTTTGGGTTCCGGCTCTTGGTCTGCGGGATTCTGTTGTTCACCATTTTGTCGGTCAGACTGCTGTTGATTCTGGGATTGCGGATTCTGCGCATCTTGTTGTTGCGAGTCCTGTTGCTGGGAATCCTGAGAGTCTGAATTTTCCGAATTATCAGAGTCTTGCTGTTCTTGCTGCTTCTGCCGCTGTTTAAGTTGCTCAAGCAGTTCTTTATTGGCCAGGGCATCGTCCATTTCAGGATTTAGTGCCAGAGCTTGATCATAGGCTTCGATAGCGGCATCAAGGTCCCCAGAATGTGCTAGGGCATTGCCACGATTGTAATGCCCATCAGCATGGTCAAAATCGATAAATTCATTGATTGCGGTTTCGTAGTCGCCGGCCTTATACGCTGCACTGCCGCGCCATTGTGAATCTTCAAATAGACTCTGAGCCGATGCCGCATCACCGTTCTCAAGTGCCTCACTGGCCTGCTGGTCGGCGGTCTTCCATAGATCCTGCCAGCCAAGTGCATAGGTTGGGTCTGAGAACAGCAGGGGCACCAGCATAATCACAGCAATATTGCCTTTGCGAAAGCTCAGCACAATTATCGGTAGCAATAAAAACGCCAGCCAAAAACCCTGGTCATCCCAGAGATCAAAGGAGCGCTCCAACTCTTTAGTGGCATCGGGAAACAATACGTCAGTGGTGGCCAGCAACGCGTCTATATCTGAATCGTCGGCACTCATGCCGACATAGATACCGCCATTATTTTGCGCCAGCATTTGCAGAGAAGCGGGAGACAGTTTGGGAATAACAATTGCGCCCCTAGGGTCTTTGGCAAAGCCGCCGGCGCCGGTGGGAATCGGCGCACCCTGTTGGGTACCCACGCCTAAAATAGAAAGTCTAAATTTACCGGCTTTAGAGATCATCGATTGGATGCTATTAAATGCCGAGCGCGACACCTCGTCAGTGATCAGCAGCAGATCCCCTTGCTGATAGCCGCCGTTTACCGCCAACTCTAGCGCAGTCTCTATAGCTTCTTCGGTATTACTGCCGTACTCCGGTAATAGCGTTGGATGTAATACCGGCACTAAGCTAATGATGGTATTGCTGTCTTCGGTGAGAGGCGCCAGGGTATAGGCCGCACCGCCATAGACTACCAGCGCACTAAAACCCTCACCGCGATTTTTAAGAATATCAATTAATTTATACCGCGCCCGCTCCAGCCGACTGGGTTTAATATCCTCAGCGAGCATGGAGGGCGATAAATCCATAATTAAAATCAGCGCGGTATCTTTTTTATGCACCGGTTGGGGTAATTGCTGCCAGCTTGGACCAGACAGAGCCAAGCAGGTGATAATCCAGGCCAATAGCACCCAGAGCATTCCGCGCTGTTTTTTGCTGGTCTCACCCTGCATTAAATAGGGCAGCAGGGCAGGATTGATAATTTTTTCCCAATTACCCGCGCTACGTTTACGCCACTGGGCTAGAGCTACCGCAATAAGGACTGGGATTAAACCCAACAGTGCCAGTGGCCGCAGCAGATGCAGTTCGCTGAAATCGCTATTCAAAAACTCAAGCATGGGACTTCCTGGGGCCGCTGGTGAGACCGATCAGCAGACTGAGAACAAAAGCCAAGGCTAGGGGCCAATGATAGAGCGCGGCAACAGGACGAATAATCTCCGCATCCTGTTCTATGGGTTCCAGGCGATTGAGCTCTTGGTAAATCGCCATCAACTCTTCGGGATTACGTGCACGAAAATATTGCCCGCCGGTGGCCTCGGCTATGGCGGTTAAGGTCTGCTCATCGAGATCTGCCGAGGGGTTGGTAACACGTTTGCCAAACAGGCCCCAGGCCTCCTGAGTTTCGGCGCCTACACCTATGGTGTAAATTTTTACCTTGGCGCGACTGGCCAGTTCGGCGGCTTTTAAGGGGTCTAGTTCTCCGGCGTTATTGGCGCCATCGGTCAGCAGAATCACTACGCGGTGATTTTCCGGGCGCTGCTGCAGACGTTTCACTGAGAGTCCAATAGCGTCACCTATGGCTGTGCCATTGCCGGCAAATCCCAGTTGGGCCTCATAGAGTAAGGTCTGCATGGTTTTGCGATCAAACGTCAGGGGGGTCTGCAGATAGGCCTTCTCGCCAAATAAAATTAGCCCTAGACGATCACCTTCACGCTCGGTAACAAAATTGCCGACAACGGCTTTTACGGCCATCAGTCGATTAACCGTCTGGCCGCTGAGCTGCATATCTTCCCGCTCCATACTGCCGGAAATATCTACCGCCAGTAAAATATCTCGACCACTGGTGGGCAGCGACACCGGCTCGCCGATCCATACTGGCCGTGCAATGGAGAGCAATGTACAGAGCCAAATAAGACTAAGTATTAATAGTAGTAGTGACTTACGCCAGGATGATGTGGCTTTGGAACCGCTATTGCCTGCGGCATTGGCCAGCAGGGGCGCGCGCAGGGCGCGCATGCGCACTTCAGCAGGTTTGCGCAACCAGCGATAAATAAATGGCAGTGGCGCCAGAGCCAGTGCCCAGGGCCAGATCAGTTCTAACATGGCACGCCCAGTTCCAGTTTGTCTTCCTGCGCATGGTTGTTGATCCAGATACGCGCATCTTCAAATAGTCGCTCAATATCAGTGGTTTGCTGACTTGGGTTTTGAGCATAGAGCAGGCTTTGCAGTTCGAGAGTCGACTGAGCAAATACTGGTTTGTCACAGCTAAAACGCAAAAATTCTACGAAGGCTTCTATTGCCAAGCTACTTGGTTGACGGCTTGGATAGGCGCAGTTGGCGGTCTGTTTTAGCATTACAAATAGAGCTCGAAGTTGCTCTTGGGCATCAGTGCCAGTTTGCAGCTCTTGCAGTTGTGCCAGAGCCTGACGACGATAATGTTTGGCGCTATAACGACGGTAAATAAATCTCACCAGCCAAACCAGAAGGGCACAGCTAGCCAGTGCAAAAATCCACCAGCCCGGTGCCGGCGGCCACCATGAAATCGGTTCGGGCAGATGTATATCCCGCAGTTGATCTAATGGATTAGCTGTTGAAGACTCAGGAGTAGTAGCCATTAGCTGCGTCGACCTTTGCGGCGCTTGCCATAGGCCTGAGCCAGTACTGACATTACCGAGTCGGCGCTATTAAAGGGCAAAAGGCCAGCAGAGAGTTGTTGGCTGGCTCGTTTGAGCTGTTGGCTGCGATGGATAAATGCTTGCTCAAAGTCACTGCGCAGCTGGTTGTCGCCGGTATTCAGTAAGCTCTGTTGCTGCCCGTCGCTGACCGCATAGAGCGCGGCCGGGGGCAGTTCGGTCTCGATTGAGTCAAACACATGGCAGAAGTTGAGATTGCTGTGACGAGCCAATTCAAACAGCTGGCGCTCGCAGGCATCGTCAAAATCGTGGAAGTCGCTGACAATAAAAACTGTGGTGCCGGGCAGGGCAAAGCGCCGCGCCTCCTCAAGAATATGCGCCAGGCTGAATTGGTCTGGCGCTGGCTGCAGTAGCTGCTGGCTAAAGTCTTGCAGCTGATGGATATATTGCAGCACCGCATGATGACTGCGCCGGGATTTCACCTCTGCCTGCTGCTGCGCGCCAAACACTAGACCGCCAACGCGATCATTGGCACTGAGTCCGGCCCAGGCTAGTGCAGCGGCGATCTCACAGGCGACAACGGATTTCAAACGCTGGCTGCCAAAAAACATTGGCCCACGGAGATCGCATACCACCAGTACCGGTCGCTCTCGCTCTTCGCGAAAGATTTTAGTGTGGGGAACTTGCGTTTTTGCAGTCACTCGCCAGTCGATTGTGCGCACATCGTCGCCGGGCTGGTAGATGCGCACTTCATCGAAATCCATACCGCGACCGCGAAAGCTTGAGCGGTGGCCGCCGGCCATCATCTGTCGCGCCTGAACCCGGGGGAAGCCGGTTAGTTCACGGGCGGCATAACGCAGGCGCACCATCTCACTAAGACTGGCAATGGCGGGGTGGCTATCTTGATCTGACGATTGATTCATTAGGCTGAGGCAACAGATTCCAATAGTGTATCTATTACTTGGTTGGCGGTTACGCCACTGGCTTCGGCTTCAAAGCTGAGAATTAGGCGGTGACGCAAGACATCGTGAGCCACTGCGCGAATATCATCCGGAGTGACAAAGTCACGGCCCTGAAGCCAGGCCATTGCGCGACTGCAGCGATCCAGTGCGATGGTTGCTCTTGGGCTGGCGCCATAATCTAACCATTTGGCGAGGTCGCCGCCGTAGCGTTTGACATCGCGGGTGGCGAGAATAAGTTGCACCAAGTACTCCTCAACCGGCTCCGCCATATGCACCGCAAGAGCTTCCTTGCGCGCTGCGAACAGTGTTTCTTGGGACAGCAGTTCCACTGTTTTCGGTGCTTCTTTTAAGGCTTCGCTGCGCGACAGTTCAAGAATCAGGCGCTCAGTTTTTGGCGCTGGATAGTCGACCATAATATGCATTAAAAAGCGGTCCATCTGAGCTTCAGGGAGCGGATAGGTACCTTCTTGTTCGATTGGGTTTTGGGTTGCCATCACCATAAACATCTCTGGCAGAGGATAGGTGGTGCCGCCCACAGAGACCTGACGCTCCGCCATGGCTTCGAGCAGTGCCGATTGAACTTTGGCTGGGGCACGGTTAATTTCATCGGCCAATACTAAATTGTGGAATAGGGGGCCGGCCTGGAATTCAAAATTACCCTGCTCAGGGCGATAGATATCGCTGCCGGTAATATCTGCTGGCAATAAATCTGGGGTGAACTGCACGCGCTGAAAATCCCCTTCAATTCCTTCAGAGAGTGTCTTGATCGCCTTGGTCTTAGCCAAGCCCGGTGCGCCTTCAACAAGCAGGTGTCCATCTGCCAGCAGGGCGATAATCAAGCGTTCAACAAGTTGTTCTTGGCCGACGATCTGAGTGTTCAGCCAATCTCTGAGTAGATGAATTTTCTGATGCAAAACTAACCCCTAATGATAGTTGCGATAAATCGCGCGATGGACGAATCTAGTGTCTATTATTGCAACACAAATTTGACCTTTTTTATATCTGCTTAATACAATAGTTATATCCAATAGTGAATAGATTCTATTGTTTTGGAAAAATAAAACCTTAAGCGAAGAGCGAGTAAAAAAGTAATAGACTGACAAAACGAATAAAGGTTTCGAAACCCGCCTATGGATGCAAAAAATATTAATCAGCGCGGTGAGCTTATTACCTCTCTGAATAAGATCGCGACTCGCCAGCTGACCCAATTTCAGGCTCAGCAGTTTGATAATTTTATTGCCAATGCCATGCACTTCTATCCCGATGCCGACTATCTGGCTCGGCCCGCTCAGGATATTTTTTGGAATCTCTGGGGGCTCTGCCGCTTCAGTGCCGAGTCAGTGGAGGCGACCAATGCAGAAAACCGCGCTCGCGTGCGTGTGTTTAATCCAGATCCAGAGTTGGATGGCTGGTCTAGCGCCCATACGACGATTTATATCAATCAGCGGGATATGCCGTTTCTGGTAGATTCGCTGCGCATAGTGCTCAATCGTCGCGGTTTAAATATCTTTACCTTGCAGAGTAATCCAGTTTGGGTTGTGCGCAACCCTCAGGGTGCGGTTGAGCGGACTCACGCTGATTTTGCCGAGGGCGCAGAGAGAGAGGCTTTGATTACGGTTGAGGTCGATCTCCATGCTGAATCCGAATTCGTCGACTTACGCCGCGAGTTATTGGACGTTCTCAACGATGTCGAGGTGGTCGTTGCTGAATTTGATCCTATGCGGCAGCGGGTCGAAACCCTTATTGAAGAGCTGCAGAACAATGCGCCAGAGGTTGAACAACTGGCCGAGTCATTGGAGTTCTTGCGCTGGATCCACAATGGTTACTTTACCTTTACCGGCTGTGTTGAGTTCGACTTAAAAGTCGATGGAGACAAGCTCTATCTCAGCGAAGCGGCCGATAGCCGCTGTGGTCTATTGAAAAAATACAGCGGCGATCGTCGCGAGGGATGGGTTGAAGAGCTTAGTCCAGGGGTTAGGGCGCTCTATGAAAGCGATGAGCTGCTTACTATTACCAAATCCTCCCAGCGGTCTCGAGTACACCGAGATGTTTACTCGGATTATGTTGTGGTCAAGCGGTTTGATACTCAGGGCCTGCCCTGTGGTGAAGTGCGTTTTATGGGCCTCTACACCTCACAGTTCTACTCTTACAGTCCTCGGCGCATTCCCATCCTGCGCAACAAGGTCAACTGGGTGCTCGAGAACTCAGGCTTTAAAGCCAGCAGCCACGACGGTAAAGCATTGATGGCTATTCTCGATTTCCATCCTCGAGATGAACTGTTTTTTGTTAGCCGAGAGGACTTGGCCGAGATCGCCATTGGCATTTGGCAGATCTATGAGCGCCGAGTGATCAAGGCGTTTATTCACCCAGACCCTTTTGATAAATTTGTCAGCTGTATTGTCTATTTGCCCCGCGAGTCCTTTAGCACTCAGGCGCGTATGAAAATTCAGCATAGCATCGGCGATCGCCTGGATGCAGTGGAGAGTGAATTTACCACACAGTTTTTGCCTGAATCTGTATTGGTGCGAATCTATTTGGTCTATCAGGTGCGCAATAAAAGCTACTTAAATGTGGATGGCGCTGATCTGGAGGATATTGTCCGTCAGGTGACCCGAGACTGGTGCGACGAGTTTGCTGCCTTGGCCATTGAGCAGGGTTTTGAGGCACAGAGCACTTACATAAAAAGCACTGACATACAGAGCACTTACATAAAAAGCACTGATATAAAAAGCACCGACACAAAAAGCACTGTGGCACAGGGCGCTGCCTTGGCGCGGCGCTTTCAGCGCGCCTTTCCCGCGGCCTATCGAGAACTCTATTCTCCCCATCAGGCTTTGGCCCATATCGCGCTTTTTGACAGCCTCGAAGGGGCTGCCGATATAGCCATTGAACTGCAGCATCAGCAGGCTGCCGAGAACAATCATCTGCAGCTAAAACTGTTTCATCGTCACCAACCTCTAGAGCTGTCGGATATGATCCCGATGCTGGAAAATCTCGGCTTCCGAGTGGTGATGGAGCATCCCTATTTGATACGTCCTGAGGCTGATGGCGATGTCTGGCTACAGGAATTTCAGTTGTCGTTTTCCCTGGATGTCAATGTCGATGTCGAAGCGGTGCAGGGCAGTTTTAAGGAAGCCCTGAGTACTGTCTGGAAAGGTGATGCCGAGAACGATAGCTTTAACCGTCTGGTGATTGGCGCGCGTCTCGATTGGCGGGCGGTGGCTATGTTGCGACTCTACGCCCGCTATTTAAAGCAGCTTGGTATTAGCTACAGTCAAGAATTTATTGCCGACACGCTATCCCGTTATCTGGATATCACGCGCAATCTGGTGGCGCTATTTAAAAGCTATTTTGATCCCCGCTATGCAGGTGAAAGTCGCGGTGAGCGGGTTCAGGGGCTGGCCTCCAAGATTCTCGGTGCACTGGACGATGTCGACAATATCAGTGAAGACAATGTGATTCGCAGTTACTTGGAAGTGATTCAGGCAACCCTGCGCACCAATTTTTTCCAAACTATTGAGGACGGCAGTTACAAATCCTATATCTCGGTGAAGTTGGAGTCGGGAAAAATATCCTTGGCGCCGAAGCCGCGCCCGGAGTTTGAGATATTTGTCTACTCGCCGCGGGTTGAAGGTGTGCATCTGCGCGGTGGCAAAGTGGCTCGTGGCGGTCTGCGCTGGTCTGATCGGTTGGAAGACTATCGAACTGAAGTTCTGGGGCTGGTAAAAGCTCAGCAAGTTAAAAACGCGGTGATTGTGCCCACAGGTGCCAAGGGTGGGTTTGTCGCCAAACAGGCCTCAATGGACGCTGGTCGCGACGCTTGGCTACAAGAGGGCATTGCCAGTTATATGCTCTATATACAGGCTCTTCTGGATATTACCGACAATATAATTGAGGGCGAAATTGTGCCTCCAGCGGATGTGATACGCCGCGATGGTGATGATCCCTATCTGGTTGTGGCGGCAGACAAAGGTACTGCAACCTTCTCCGATATAGCCAATGAAATCTCCCATGCCAATAACTTTTGGCTCGGCGATGCCTTTGCCTCCGGTGGTGGCAATGGTTACGACCACAAAGCCATGGGTATTACCGCTCGTGGAGCCTGGGTGGCGGTGCAGCGGCACTTCCGTGAAATTGGTATAGATATTCAGCAGCAGGACTTTACGGTAGTCGGTGTTGGCGATATGGGGGGCGATGTATTTGGCAACGGGATGTTGCTATCTGAGCATATTCAGCTGGTGTCAGCGTTCAACCATCTGCATATCTTTGTCGACCCAAATCCGGATGCAGCTAGTACCTTTGTCGAGCGCCAGCGGTTGTTTGATACGCCTCGAAGTACTTGGGATGACTTTGATCGTTCGCTTATGTCTGAGGGCAGCGCAATCTACTCTCGCTCATCAAAGTCCCTCACTCTGACCCCGCAGATCAAAGAGCGCTTTGCTATTGAAAACGACGAGGTGACGCCAACGGAATTGATCAACGGAATGTTAAAATCGCCAGTGGATTTGATCTGGAATGGTGGCATTGGCACCTATGTAAAAGCTTCGTCTGAAAACAATGCCGACGTTGGCGATAGAGCGAACGACGTTTTGCGAGTAGATGGCCGTGATCTGCGTTGCAAGGTGTTTGGTGAGGGCGGAAATTTGGGTATGACCCAGCGTGGGCGGATTGAGTTTTGCCTCAAGGGCGGGCTGTGTAATACGGACTTTATTGATAACGCCGCCGGTGTTGATTGCTCAGATCATGAGGTCAATATCAAAATTCTGCTCAATCAGTTAGTGCTCAATGGACAGCTCGGAGTCGAGGAGCGCAATGATTTTCTCGAATCTATGACCGACACTGTCGCGGAGTTGGTACTGCACAATAATCTGCGCCAGACTCAGGCAATCAGTTTGGCTCAGCATCGCAGTGATCAGCAGCATGCCGAGTATCAGCGCTTTATGGCCTGGTTGGAGAACAGTGGAAAACTTGATCGAGAACTGGAGTTTTTACCGACGGATGACCAGCTCAGTGAGCGTATTAACCGCCATAAACCGAGCTGGACAAGACCTGAACTGGCGGTGTTGGTGTGCTACTCAAAAGTGATGCTTAAAGAAGCCTTGGTGGCAGCGGATCTTTTGTCGGAGCCTTATTTAGCCGCATCAGTTGAGCGAGCTTTTCCGTCGGCATTGGTCGAGCGTTACCCCGATGAGGTAATAGGTCACCAGCTGCGCCAGGAAATTGTCGCTACCCAGTTGGCTAATGATATGGTCGATCGGGTGGGCTTTAGCTTCTTCTTTCGACAGATGGAATCCACTGGTGCTTCGGTCGGGGATGTGATTCGGGCCTACAGTACTGCGATGAATATTCTCGGTCTGCATCAGCTCTGGGACAGTATCGAAGGCAGTGATTTACCCGCCACTGTGCAGCTGGACCTGCTCCATATTGTGATTCGTCTGACGCGGCGAACAACCCGATGGTTGCTACGTAATCGACGTCAGACCTTAAATTGTTCGGAGATAATTAATCAATTTACCGGGCCTATGGATTTGGTTTTGCAACAGCTGGAGGAACTCCATGAAGTGGAGTGGATCAATCTCTGGAGTGCTGAGAAGGACAATATCACTGAGCTGGGTGTTGAGGATAAACTGGCTTCGCGGCTCGCCGCATCAGACAGTATGTTTATTAGTCTGGGTGTGGTGGACACAGCGCTGGAGTTGGATAAACCGGTTCAGCAGGTTGCCAAGCTCTACTTTAGGCTCGGTGAGTTTCTCTCTCTGGATTGGTTTATGGCGCAGATTGTTGCACTGCACCCGGAGAATCGCTGGGAGGATTTGGCACGTGAATCCTATGTGGATGATCTTGAGGGGCAGCGTCGCAGGCTAACGGCTAATCTGCTGCGTGACATTGAGGGGGATAATCTGGATCTGTTGGTGGAGGATTGGCAGCAACAGCAGGCGCCATTGATTGATCGTTGGAGGTTTATGATCAAGGATCTGCGTCATGGGCCGACACCAGATTTTGCAATGATCTCTGTGGCACTTCGTGAACTACTTGATTTGGTGCAGGCGTCGATTGATGGTCGAGAGTAGAGGATAAGTCTGCTATCCCGACAGGGCTTTTTAGACCTGTCATCCCGATAGAGCTTGTTAAACCCGTCATCCCGACAGAGCTTTTAAACCCGTCATCCCGACAGAGCTTTTAAACGCTTCATCCCGACAGAGCTTTTAAACCCGTCATCCCGATAGAGCTTTTTAAACCTGTCATTCCGACAGAGCGTAGCGACGAGGGATCTCTTTGTCGAGTGTGGCAAAGCCATGCAGCCCCTTTGCGATCGGTCCCATGGACTTGTGATTTCCAGCGTTCGCGCAACTCGTTTCACTCAGACAGGGCGCTCTCTCAACCTGAAAATCACAATTCCATAAGCTGGCCCTGATTGATCGAAAAGGGGCTGCTTGGCTTTGCTGAGAGTTCGACAGTGTTGGAGAGAGCTCTTTTGATTCGCGATGCTCTCTCTGGATGACAGGGTTGATTGTTATTTCGAGCCGCTGCACTCTTTGATCCCGGCCCATAACAGCCTGTCGTCCTGAGCGTAGCCGAAGGATCTCGACCAGTCTGTAGTGAACTTCTTTGTTGCGCCGTACTTTTCCACGATGCACTGAGCAGCGAAGCCAAAACCACAGCGGCAATACCACTCTTTTTAGAGGGCCACTCTCAACTCCAAACTAACCTTTTCAAACCGTCTAAACATGCCGCCACCATTGCCTTTTGGAGCAAACCAACTGGAAATATACTGCGTATATCGACTACAAATGCCGTCGGTCTAAACGCTTCGGTTTTAAGCTAATAGCAAACCACTCTAGATAAGTTTAGTCAGCGACTCACTTTTTGATTGTCGACACACAAGTTCACGGCTAAACTGCCATGCTTTTTTAAATTTTTGAGATAATTGATATCCATGTTGAACCCTAACTTCGCCGAAGAGTTTGCACCGCTAAAGGGCCGTCTTGAGCCCAAATGGTGGACTGGTACGCCGGCAATTTCTCCAGAGCTATTTGTTGTCGACGGCAATGAGTTTCGCGTCGATGGCGGCCCTTTGGTTGCCAGCCCCGAACTTGCCGAGCGTATGCAAAGCACGTTCGATAAAGTTGGTTTGGTTCATGTTATCAATAGCGGTTTAGATGATTTGCAAGCCATGCGTTTGGTTGCAACTCAGGTGCTAAAAAACGAGCGCAAATACGAGGGTGGTGCCAACCCGCGTAAGATCATTGAAAAGAATGTCTACGAAGTGGGTGCGCCCCTGGCTGCATCGCTGCATTACCATCATGAGATGGCTTATATCGGTTCCAGTACCAAAATGGTCAGTTTTATGGCCCATAAGATGCCTAAGGTCGGCGGTGCTACTTTTGTCTCGGATAATTGCCAGGCTACTGATGCTTTGATGGCTACAGCTTTTGGGCAGAAGCTAAAAGCGTTAGGTCTTTGCTACCACCGTGACCTTACCGATCGCGATGCCTTTGAGGGTCGCCTTGATATAGGTGTCTACAACCACTGGCAGCAGTCCATGTTGACTGACGATCAGGATGAAGCGATTGCCGAAGCCCGTCGTCGAGGCCTTGAGGCTGAGTGGGGACCCGATCGTAAATTAATGACTCGCTACTACATTTCAGCGTTTGAGTATTTCCCGCATCTTGACCGCAACCTTCTGTATAGCAGCTTGGCTGATGATGACGCCTGGTTTGATAGCTGGCCTTTGGTGCAGCACTTGCCGCCAGAAGAGCGTCCGCTAAAGCTAACGTTTGGTGACGGCAGCGAGATGTCATCTGAAGAAAAGCAGCTGTTTCTCGATATCTACGATAACTACGGCATTCCAATCAATTGGAAGGTCGGTGATATTGCCCTGATCTGTAATTACCGCTTTGCTCATGGCCGTCCTGCGGTTCATCTTGAAGAGGGTGAGCAGCGTGAGTTGGGTGTGCTGATCGGTGAGTCTTTTGATCGTGTGCAGACTCTTGAGGATAAGTGGTAGGTCGTAGTTAGTAGCTGGCGAAGATTGTCGGTTATCATGCTCTATCATTTATAACCTGGCAGCAAAGTCTAAATGAATAACCTAATTGCTTCCCTGGTCGAGCTGCTCGACCCGTCTACTGTGCTGACCGGCGCCGATATCAGTGAAAAATATCACGCCGATTGGAGTGGTGCAGATCCCTGTCAGCCACTGGCTCTGCTAAAGCCAAAAACAACTCAGCAACTCTCCGAGATTATGGCGCTCTGCCACCAGCATGATCAGCCTGTAGTGATTCAGGGTGGTCTGACCGGTCTGGCCGGCGGCGCAACTCCCCAATCTGGTGAAATCGCAATTTCCCTCGAGCGCATGAATGGCATTGAAGAGCTGGATGCCACTGCCATGACGGTTACCGCATTGGCAGGCACTCCGCTGCAAGTATTGCAGGATGCCGCTGAGGATCGAGAGTTGTTTTTACCCCTGGATTTAGGCGCACGGGGCAGCTGTAATATAGGCGGCAATCTAGCGACCAATGCTGGCGGCACTGAAGTGATTCGCTACGGTATGACCCGTTCAATGGTGCTGGGTCTGGAGGCTGTGCTGGCCGATGGCACGGTGATCAATGCCATGAATAAAATGGTTAAAAACAACTCCGGTTATGATCTTAAACATCTATTTATTGGTTCAGAGGGCACTCTGGGTATTGTTACCCGAGTGGTTTTGCAGCTGCAGCCAAAGTCTCGCAGCTCCCATACCGCACTCTGCGCTTTAAACAGTTATGAGTCGGTGACAAAATTATTGGTCGAGCTTAAGCGCAGTCTCGGTTCTGGGCTAACTGGCTTTGAATTGATGTGGGACAGCTACTACAACAAAGTGCTTGAAGTGCTGCCCAGCTTGACCAGTCCTTTTCAAGAAAACCACACCTATTACCTTTTGCTTGAGTACAAAGATAATAATCAAACGTTGGGTGCTGAGCGTTTTGAATCGGCGTTATTTGAGCAGCTTGAGTCAGGTTTGATCGACGATGCCTTGATTGCCCAATCCCATCAGGATGCGGATAAATTTTGGCAGATACGCGATGGTATCGGTGAGCTTTTTCAGGTTTTGGGGCCAGTTTCGAATCAAGATGTGAGTTTGCCGCTTGAGCAGATTGGGCCTTTTGCCGACGATTTGGATCAGCGTTTAAAGGCCAAATATAACAATATTGGCGTGCTGCTATTTGGTCATATTGGCGATAATAATTTGCATGTCTGTGCCTACACTGGGCGCGATGAAGACAAGGCTAGGATCAATGAAGACATTATGCTGATGATTGGTGAGTACGCCGGCGCTATCACTGCGGAACACGGCATCGGGGTTTTAAAGCGTGACTTTTTAGCGCTGTCGAGAACGCCCAGTGAGATTGCGCTGATGAAAACGTTAAAGATGGCCATGGACCCGAAAGGAATTTTGAATCCGAAAAGGGTTATTTGATCTCTAGGCCATCATCCCGAGCCAGTTCCTCAGTCCGTCTTCCTGAGGCAGCTCCCCAGTCCTTCATCCTGAGACAGCTCCCCAGCCTGTCATCCTGAGCGCAGTCGAAGGATCTCCTAGTTGTGGCGCCAACCCCCAAATCAAAGACAAAAAAATGGCCACAACTGTTATCGAGTTGCGGCCACTGGTTGGCCCTTACTTTGAGCCTGAAACAGGATAAATTCCTGTTTAAGTTTTGTCTTCGTTAGATACGTCTACTTATTGCTTGGTGCCTGTTAAGTTGGTCTTGGGCTTTAGTTTGCTTACAAACTTGCCGCTTTTTGTTGAAATGAGTGCTGTTTGTACCCATTCCAATAATCTTCTTTGCCTTCGCGCCAACCTCTGGACCAATGGTAGGCCATTATTGATTTTTCTTGATAGGGGAGTGCTGCGAGGGTGCGGCCCTGAACTGCCGCCTGATAGCCTTTTACAAATGAACGGTGTTCCAAATCTCTTTTATGTTTTTTCACTTATATCTCCTAATGGTTTATCTAGGAAACTGACACTCAGCTTGAAAAACGTGCCGAGAGCAGTTTTTATCAAACAAAATTGTACAAAGAGCGATAGAATGAGCGCCTTTCGAAACGCTGACACCAGTTCATCAAATTCTATCGACGCTGTCGAAGATTTTGTTAGTCTATGACGGCGGCGTTTTAATCCTGAAAGTAATAAAAAGCGTTAAAAAGGATCCTATTTGTGTCTTCAGTTGATCATGCCTGGTTAGCCACTTGCCCTAAAGGGCTAGAGCAATTGCTCGCCCAAGAGTTACTGGCCCTGGGCGCGGAGAGCACCAAAGAAACCGTGGCTGCCGTGCATTTTGTCGGCACCAGAGAGTTAGCCTACCGCGCCTGCCTCTGGTCGCGTCTGGCCAACAGAGTGTTGATGCCGTTGCACAATTTTAGTCTTGACGAGGAAGATCAACTCTATCAAGAGTGTTTGGATATCCCTTGGGAAGAGCACTTCTCCCATGAACAAACCATTGCCATTGATTTTATTGGCACCTCGCGCCTGGTGGACAACACCATGTATGGCTCTCAGCGCGTTAAAGATGCAGTGGTTGATCGTATCCGTCGCGAAGAGGGCGAGCGACCCAATGTGGATACCAAGAATCCAGATATTCGTATTCAGGTGCGTCAGCATAAAGGTCAGGTCACCGTCTCTCTGGATATCTCTGGTGAGAGTCTCCATCGTCGCGGTTACCGCAGTGGGCAGGGCAGTGCACCGATCAAAGAGAATCTCGCTGCTGCACTGCTGATGCGTTGCAAATGGCCTGAGATGATGAAAAACGGCGCTGCGCTGCTCGACCCTATGTGCGGTAGTGCCACATTGATTATCGAAGGCGCAATGATGGCGGCGGATATAGCCCCAGGTCTATTGCGTGAGCGCTATGGTTTTACCGATTGGAAACAGCATGATCAAGAACTCTGGCAGTCAATTTTAGACGAAGCAGAACAGCGCAAAGTTGCCGGGCTCGAAGCCTTAGACCTGGATTTTCGGGGCTATGATGCCAATCCACGCGTGTTGGAATTCGCTACCCTCAATATTGAAAAAGCTGGGCTAGATGAACATATCCGCCTGGCCCACAAGCCTATAGATCAGTTTGGTAAAGCCACTGCTGACTATGGTTTGCTGCTCACTAACCCTCCCTACGGCGAGCGTCTCGGCGATTTGGATGGCCTGGTTCCGGTCTACCAAAAGCTCGGGGCGGTATTGCAGAAGAACTTTCAGGGTTGGAAAGCTGCGGTGTTTACCGGCAATGTTGAATTGGGTCGCGAGACTGATCTGACACCCACCAAACAGTACCAGCTGTTTAATGGCACCATCCCCTGCAAGCTTTTGGTTTTTGAGGATCTCACTTCGCGCTCAGAAAAAATTGAGCAGCGGCTAAATAAGCCTGCACCGGCTCAGGAGCTCACAGAAGGCGCCAAGATGGTATTCAACCGGTTGGTGAAAAATCAGCGCAAATTAAATGGCTGGTTAAACAAAACCGGTGTCAGTTGCTACCGTGTCTATGATGCGGATATTCCTGAATACTCTGTGGCCGTCGATATCTACGAAGACTCGGTGCATGTTCAAGAATACCTGCCGCCCAATACCATTGATGACAAAGTCGCCAGAGAGCGCTTTGCTGAGGTTAAGCAAGCGGTTAAAGAGTTTGCCAAGGATGCCCGCGGCCATATTCATTATAAAGAGCGCCGTCGTCAAAAGGGCGATAGTCAGTATGAACGTTTTAATGAAGGCCCCAGCGATACCATCACTGTCTTTGAGGGGAATGCTCAATTTGAAGCCAACCTGTCAGACTATTTGGATACAGGCCTGTTTTTGGACCACCGTCCAGTTCGGCGTATGGTAAGTGAATTAGCCAAGGGCAAAAGTCTGCTTAACCTATTTTGCTACACCGCAGCGGTATCTGTGCAGGCTGCACTGGGTGGCGCTAAACGCACCCTGAGTATCGACATGTCCAATACCTATTTGGATTGGGCTCAGCGCAATTATGATCTGAATAATATCAGTGCCAAAAATCATCATCTTCTGCGTGCCGATTGCCTAAAGTGGTTAGAGACTGATGGTGAGCAGTTCGACGTTATCTTTCTCGATCCGCCAACCTTTTCTAACTCGAAAAAGATGGATTCTATTCTCGATGTGCAACGGGATCATGGCGATTTAATTCGTAATTCAATGGCCAAACTGGCGCCGGATGGTGTGTTGATCTTCTCCAATAATTTCCGCAAGTTCAAAATGGATGAGTTGGTTGCCAGGCAGTTTAATGCGGAGAACATTACCCCGCAGACATTGGATATGGATTTTGAGAGAAACCCACGTATTCATAATGTTTGGCGTATTACTCGACGTAGTACTTTTGGTTAATCTTGATGTCGTTTAAAGAGTCTGAGGTTAAGCTTTACACCGGGCCCAACTGCCATCTCTGCGAGCAGGCCAAAGCAGTACTTTATCCTTTGATGACTGAGAGAGGGCTGCGCCTGATTGAAATTACTATTCAATCGAATGTTGAACTGCAGGAAAAATACGCTATTCGTATTCCGGTTGTGGCGTTGGCCAATGGTGAGGAGAAGGGCTGGCCTTTTACTGCGGCGCAGATTGGGCGGTTGTTGGATGGGGCTAGTTGAGAGTGGTGTCATGCTAGGCGATTTACTGGGAGAGATCCTTCGGTTCGCTTTGCTCTCTCAGTCCGGTATCGATGGCTGTCATTCTGAGCGCAGCCGAGGGATCCAATGCAGCATTCTGAGTCCTAACTATTGCCACCCGCTGATTACTTAAACCGCGCCACATAAGAATCCAGCGCATTAGCAAACTCCATCCGATCCCTCTGGCTCAATGGCGGCGGCCCACCACCCACCTGCACACCACTGCTGCGCATACTGTCCATAAAATCGCGCATATTTAGACGCGCTTTAATATTTGCCTTGGTATACAGCTCACCGCGAGGATTCAATGCCTTGCCACCCTTATCAATCACCTCAGCCGCCAAAGGTATATCCGCGGTAATCACCAAATCATCGGCTTCCACCAATTCAACAATTCGATCATCTGCGACATCAAATCCAGAACTCACCTGAATGCTTCGCACAGTCGGAATCCTTGGTGTAGTCAGAGCTTGGTTGGCAACCAATATCAGTTCAATACCGGTGCGCTGAGAGACTCTGTAGAGAATGTCTTTTATCACTGTTGGGCAGGCATCGGCGTCGACATAAATTTTCAAAGGTTAGGTTCTCTCGGTTTCGGCTTGAGGCATTGTACCGACTGAAGCGCAGGCTAAACAGTCTTGTTAATAGCCTTGTAAATAGGGTTGTTCAGGGTAGAATGCTCGCTTAATAATTTAACCCCACGTGGCCTTTGGTATAGGTCACCACTGGAAAGGAAAAGACAATGCCCGCAATTACCCTCCCTGACCGATCCCAACGTGTTTTCGACAACCCAGTTTCTGTAGCCGATGTGGCTGCGGATATCGGTGCTGGTCTGGCCAAGGCCACGCTCGCCGGGGTGGTTAATGGCGAGGTTGTGGATGCCTCATATATTATGCAGGAAGACTCGACGCTGGCGATTGTCACCGATCGTTCGGATGAGGCACTGGATATTATCCGTCACTCATCAGCTCACTTGCTGGCTATGGCCGTCAAGCAACTGTTTCCTGCAGCTCAGGTGACCATTGGCCCGGTAATTGAAGACGGCTTCTATTATGACTTTGCCTTTGAGCGCGCCTTTACGCCAGAAGACCTAGAGGCTATTGAAGCGCGCATGACCGAGCTGGTTAAAGCCGACCACGGTATTGCCCGGGAAGAATGGGACCGCGATGAGGCGGTGGAATTCTTTAAAAGTATAGGTGAGGAATATAAAGCTGAGATTATTGCCAGCATTCCAGCGGGTGAGCCAATTGGTCTCTATCGCCAGGGTGATTTTATCGACCTTTGTCGCGGGCCTCATGTTCCGTCTACAGCTAAATTGCCGGCGTTTAAGCTGACTAAAGTTGCCGGAGCGTATTGGCGTGGTGACAGCAATAATGAAATGTTGCAGCGTATCTATGGTACCGCTTGGACCAACAAGAAAGAGCTCAAAGCTTATATCAATCGTCTGGCTGAAGCTGAGAAGCGTGATCACCGCAAGATTAACAAAAAACTCGACCTCTACCATATGCAGGAAGAGGCGCCGGGTTCGATCTTTTGGCACCCCAAGGGCTGGAGTGTTTATAGCGCGATTGAAGAGTATATGCGCAACAAACAGCGCGAGCAGGGCTACCAAGAAATTAAGACACCACAGATTGTTGATATGAGTCTGTGGGAGAAGTCGGGCCACGCGGATAAGTTTGGCGACGATATGTTTAGCCTGCAGACCGACGATCGCAATTATGCTGTTAAGCCAATGAACTGCCCCTGTCACGTGCAGGTGTTTAATCAGGGCTTAAAAAGCTACAGAGACTTGCCCTTGAGACTGGCTGAGTTTGGTTCTTGTCACCGCAATGAGCCCTCAGGGTCTCTGCACGGCATTATGCGTGTGCGTTCCTTTACCCAGGACGATGCCCATATCTTCTGTACTGAAGAGCAGATTCAGCCGGAAGTATCTCAGTTTATTGATTTTCTCCATGAGGTCTATGCAGACTTTGGCTTTGATGAAATTATCTATCGTCTATCGACTCGCCCTCCGGAGCGTGTAGGTTCCGATGAAGATTGGGATCGTGCTGAAGAGGCCTTGGGCCAGGCACTGGATGCCAAAAGTTTGCCTTGGCAGGAATTGCCGGGAGAGGGTGCCTTTTACGGCCCCAAGATTGAATTCTCCTTAAAAGACTGTATTGGTCGTGTCTGGCAGTTGGGCACCATTCAGGTGGACTTTTCCATGCCTGGTCGCCTCGATGCACAGTATGTTGCCGAAGATGGCGCGCGCAAGGTTCCGGTAATGTTGCACCGCGCAATTCTCGGTTCATTTGAGCGATTTATCGGAATTTTGATCGAACAGTACGAAGGTGCGTTTCCGTTTTGGTTAGCCCCAGAACAGGCTGTTGTGGCCAATATTACTGACGCACAGGCCGAATATGCCCAAGAAGTTGCTAAATCACTGCAAAATAAAGGCTTTAGAGTGAATTGTGACTTGAGAAACGAGAAGATCGGCTTTAAAATCCGCGGTCATTCAATGCAGCGAGTCCCCTTTATTCTCGTTGTTGGTGATAATGAAAAAGAATCGCGCACTGTGGCGGTCCGAACTCGAGATGGAAAAGACCTTGGCAGCTTGCCGCTGGAACAGGTTGAAGCCATGTTTACCACCGAGACGGAGCGACGCGGGCGTCCTTGTGTTGAAACGGAGTAAAGCTTATTAAAAAAGACAGCAAGCGGGCACGTCTTAATGACAGTATCACGTCCCCCGAAGTTCGATTGGTTGCATCAGATGGTAGTCAGGTTGGCGTAGTTGACCTTGCCACTGCCTTTGAAGCTGCACAGAAAGAGACTCTCGATCTGGTTGAGATTTCCCCAGATGCAGAGCCACCTGTGTGTAAAATCATGGATTACGGCAAACATGTCTTTGATATTAAGAAGAAAGTTGCTCTGCAGAAGAAAAAGCAGAAGCAGACACAGGTAAAAGAAATGAAGTTTCGTCCTGGTACCGATCAGGGCGATTACGACATCAAGTTGCGCAACCTAGTTCGCTTCTTGGAAAACGGTGATAAAGCTAAGATCTCGCTGCGTTTTCGCGGTCGTGAAATGGCTCACCAGCAGCTCGGCATGGATATGATGAAACGCATTGAAGCGGATCTCGCTGAGTTGGCACAAGTGGAACAGTTTCCAAAAATGGAAGGTCGTCAAATGATCATGGTTCTGTCACCACGTAGCAAGAAGAAGTAATTTAACGCGACCCGCGTTCAGCCACATTTTTTGGCAGGCTGTCCGGGCGTCTCTTCTTGATAAAATTAACTCTCAATTTGGAGAACAGCAATGCCAAAAGGTAAGACACACAGTGGAGCGGCAAAACGCTTCAAAAAAACGGCTTCTGGTTATAAGCACAAACACCAGCATAAGAGCCACATCCTCACCAAAATGACAACGAAGCGTAAGCGTCAACTCCGTGGCACCAGCATTCTGAATGCTGCTGATAAACCACGCGTCGATCGCATGCTGCGTAACGTCTAATTAACTAATTTTGGGAGGAAAAAGCTATGCCTAGAGTAAAACGCGGTGTTGAAGCAGGTCGCAGACACAAGAAGATTTTAAAGCAAGCCAAAGGATATTACGGAGCTCGTAGCCGAGTTTATCGTGTAGCCGTTCAGGCTGTTACCAAAGCAGGTCAATATGCCTACCGTGACCGTCGCGCTAAGAAGCGTACGTTCCGCAGACTTTGGATTGCTCGTATTAACGCCCAGTCTCGTGTTGAAGGATTGGCGTATAGCAGACTGATCAATGGTCTGAGCAAAGCAGGTATTGCTCTCGACCGTCGCGTACTCGCCGACTTGGCAGTACACGACAAAGCAGCATTTGGTGCAGTAGTTAATCTAGCCAAAGCTGCCCTAGCTTAAATAGCGACCCACCTGCTCTGGCAGGCGTTGTAACAAGCTAATCGAATAGGGAAGGGGCCAACGCTCTTTCCCTATTTTTTTATCAGTAATATAAGATAGCCGACTGAACTACTGTGGTGACCCCTAATGATTGAATTGGAACAGATTGCCAGTGAAGCTGAGGCCTCGATTGCCGCAGCCACCGAACTCGGTGCACTGGACGATTTGCGAGTCGAGTTTCTCGGCAAAAAAGGCAGGCTTACTGGTCTATTAAAAGGCCTGGGCGCACTCTCTAACGAAGAGCGACCTGCTGCTGGCGCCAAGATCAATGAGGTCAAGCAGGCGCTGCAGGCCCGTATCAACGAAAAGAAAGAAGCACTGGAAACCCTGGCACTCTATGCCAAGCTCTCCAGTGAGACCATTGATGTCACCTTGCCAGGTCGCGGCGAAGCGGTGGGTGGACTTCATCCAGTTACTCGCACCATGGAACGTATTGAAGCGTTCTTTACCCGTATCGGCTATGACGTCGAGACCGGGCCTGAAATTGAAGACGATTACCATAACTTTGAAGCGCTCAATATTCCCAGCCACCATCCGGCTCGGGCTATGCATGACACCTTTTATGTCAATCCTTCCACAGTGCTTCGCACCCACACCTCGCCGGTTCAGGTTCGCACCATGGAAAAACAGGCACCACCGATTCGTATTATATGTCCCGGCCGTGTTTACCGCTGTGACTCCGATATTACTCACACACCGATGTTTCATCAGGTTGAAGGCCTAGTGGTGGATAAGAACATCAGCTTTGCCGACCTTAAAGGTGTGATCGATCAATTTTTAAAGGCTTTTTTCGAAGCAGACCTACCGGTACGCTTTCGACCCTCTTACTTCCCCTTTACTGAGCCATCCGCCGAGGTGGATATTCAGTGCACTAACTGTGCAGGCGAAGGCTGTCGTATTTGCAGTCATACTGGCTGGCTAGAGGTAATGGGTTGCGGCATGGTGCACCCCAATGTATTTGAAAGCTGCAATGTAGACACCGAACAATACACTGGCTTTGCCTTTGGTATGGGTGTCGAACGACTGGCTATGTTGCGCTACGGCGTCACCGATCTGCGATTGTTTTTCGAAAACGATCTGCGCTTCCTCAAACAATTTTAAGGCTGGGTAAACAATGAAATTTAGTGAATCCTGGTTGCGTAGTGCCGTTAACCCGAGCATCTCAACCGAAGAGCTAGTGGCTCAAGTGACCATGGCGGGATTGGAAGTGGATGCAGTGGAAAGTGCTGCGCCAGAAATGTCTGGTGTGGTGGTAGGTGAGATCCTCTCTGTAGAACAACATCCGGATGCCGACAAGCTACGTGTCTGTCAGGTGGCCGGTGGCGGTGAAACAGCCCAAGTGGTCTGTGGTGCGCCAAATGCTCGCGCTGGCATTAAAGTGCCATTTGCTACAGTGGGTGCCAAACTACCCGGCGACTTTAAAATTAAAAAAGCCAAGTTAAGAGGCGTTGAATCCTTCGGTATGCTCTGTGCGCAGACTGAACTGCAGTTGGGCGATGATGATGACGGTCTCTGGGAGCTGCCTGCAGATGCCAGCGTCGGTAGCGACCTTATTGAATACCTTGAGCTAAACGACAATATTATCGAAGTGGATTTAACCCCGAATCGCGGTGACTGTCTCAGTATCCGTGGTCTAGCGCGTGAAGTGGGCGTACTCAATAAGACTGCAGTACTAGAGCAAGCCTGTGCCCCTGTAACCGCGTCTATCAACGACAGCATCAGTATTACTCTCGAGGCCCCAGAGGCCTGTGCTCGCTATGTAGGCCGCGTAGTGCGCAATCTCGACCTACGCCAGCCAACACCTCAGTGGATGCAGGAAAAATTGCGCCGCAGCGGCGTGCGTAGTTTGGGTCCAGCCGTGGATGTGACCAACTATGTATTGCTCGAGTTAGGACAGCCGATGCATGCCTTCGATCTATCAAAGATTGATGGTGGAATTGTTGTGCGCATGGGTCGCGATGAAAAAGTAAAATTACTCGATGACTCAGACGTGGTTATTGATACCCAGACATTAGTAATTGCTGATCAGAGCAAAGCACTTGCCATGGCCGGCATTATGGGCGGCGACGAATCCGCTGTTGGCGATGACACCACCGATATTCTTTTTGAAAGCGCTTGGTTTAACCCCCTAGCGATTGCCGGTAAAGCGCGTAACTATGGCAAACACACTGATTCGTCGCACCGCTTTGAGCGTGGTGTGGACTCTGAACTTCAGGTTGCCGCGATTGAGCGCGCCACAGCCTTAATGCTTGAGATCTGCGGCGGTGAAGCTGGACCTGTTGTAATTCAAGAGTCTGCTGAACACTTGCCGGCACCCGCTACTATAAAGCTGCGCGATGCACATCTGGCCCAGCAACTGGGCGTTGTCATTGGTAGCGCTGAAATTGATGATATTTTGGCGCGTTTGGGACTGACCTTTGTCTCTCGCGATGACGAGGGCTCCACTTGGGTTGCCCCGAGCTGGCGCTTTGATATTGCCATTGAGCAGGACCTGGTTGAAGAAGTAGCGCGTATTTATGGCTATAACAATCTTCCAACCTCGACCCCGACTATGGCTCTTGAATTACAGGCCAAGCCCGAGCGTCAACAGGACCTGAGTATTTTTAGGCAGCAGTTAGTTGCCAGTGGTTATCAAGAAGCGGTGACCTATAGTTTTGTCGACCCCGAACTGCAAAAGTTGGTTGATCCGGAAACTGATGGCATAGCACTGCAGAATCCTATTTCAGCTGATATGTCAGTAATGCGCACCAGCCTGTGGTCGGGATTGTTATCCACAGCTATCTATAACCTTAATCGGCAGCAAAATCGCGTGCGTATTTTTGAAGCCGGCCAGTGTTTTGTGCCAGGTGAAAATGGTGAGCTTACTCAGAATATGGCTCTGGCCGGATTGATCTGCGGCTCTCGCACTCCAGCAGGTTGGACTGCAAGCAAAGACAAAGTCGACTTCTTTGATATCAAAGGTGACCTAGAGTCGGTTCTCGCACTGACTGGTTTGGCGGAGCAGTTTAGTTTTAGCGCTGCTGAGCATCCGGCACTGCACCCAGGTCAATCGGCAATGCTATCGCGCAATGGTGAGCAGGTCGGTTGGATAGGACAGTTGCATCCCAAGCTTCAGGCGCAGTTAGACGTCAGTACACCGGTCTATCTATTTCAAGTTGATGTGGCTAAAGTCAGCGAAAGCCGACTGCCTAAATTCAGCGAAGTGAGTAAGTTTCCCGCGGTACGCCGTGACTTGGCATTCCTAGTGGACAGCCAAATTGCCTCTGCGGATTTGATGTCTGAAGCGCGCAATGCTGCAGGAGAGCATCTTGTTGATTTAATGTTGTTTGATGTATATCAGAGCAAAGATATTGATAACAAAGGAAAAAGCCTCGCCTTGGGCTTGACGTTTCAGCACGCATCGCGCACTCTTACCGACGAAGAAATCAATACGGCCATAGATCGAGTCGTTAAGAAGCTCGACAATAAGTTTAAAGCCGAACTCAGAGGCTGATTCAAACGCTGAGTTCAAAGTATGAAATTACTCTTGTGTGGCAATGTCACGCGTAAAAGTTAGGTGTAAAAATGGGTGCGTTAACCAAAGCTGATTTAGCTGAAATGTTGTTCGAAGAACTGGGTCTCAATAAACGCGAGGCCAAAGAAATCGTCGAAATGTTTTACAGCGAAATCTCACTAGCATTGGAAAATAATGATTCGGTTAAGTTGTCTGGTTTCGGAAATTTCGAGCTCCGCGACAAAAAAAGCCGACCTGGACGCAATCCTAAAACCGGTGAGGAAATCCCCATTTCCGCGCGGCGAGTAGTGACTTTCAAGCCAGGCCAGAAATTAAAGGCGCGAGTAGAGAACTATGCTGGAACCAAGTAACAATAACGAACTACCTGCTATTCCAGGTAAGCGTTACTTCACCATCGGCGAAGTGTCCGAATTATGTGAAGTAAAGCCTCATGTTCTGCGTTATTGGGAACAGGAATTTCCCAGCTTAAACCCGGTTAAACGTCGCGGTAATCGCCGTTATTATCAGCGTCAAGACGTGGTGTTGATTCGCCAGATTCGTTCATTGCTTTACCAGCAGGGTTTCACTATTGGTGGCGCGCGTCAGCGCTTAGAAGGTGAATCGAGCAAAGAAGAACAGACCCCTTACAAGCAGCTTATCGAGCAAACTATCTCCGAGCTTGAAGGCATTATTACATTACTCGACAAAGAGTAACTGTCACAGACTATTGTGGTTGCAAAAGCATCTTGTGCCTGTATGATTGCCCACTTGAAATCGGGGCGTAGCGCAGCCTGGTAGCGCACTACACTGGGGGTGTAGTGGTCGCAGGTTCAAATCCTGCCGTCCCGACCAATTAAATAAAAAAGGCCATCTACAAAGTAGATGGCCTTTTTTATTTAACCGCCGGAACGGCAGGATTTCGAGGCTCAAAGCGCCCAGGTTCACAAATTACGCCTACGGCGGAATTTGAACGAGTCGCGGAGCGACGCAGCCCCAAAGGGGTTAGTAACAAACTTTAGTTTGCTACTAATTAAATCCTGCCGTCTAGTCGCAGTATTGCTCCCAACTTTCAAGTGCATTCACCCCACTTATCATCTCGACAGAGCGTAGCGACGAGAGATCTCTCACGTGCGTTCGAGATGACAGCGATGTGGATTAGACAGCCTTTTTTATTTAACCGCCGGAACGGCAGGATTTCGAGGCTCAAAGCGCCCAGGTTCACAAATTACGCCTACGGCGGAATTTGAACGAGGAGCGCAGCAACGCAGCCCCATAGGGGTGATTAACAAACTTTAGTTTGTTAATCATTAAATCCTGCCGTCTATTCGCAGTATTGCTCCCAACTTTCAAGTGCATTCACCCCAATTATCATCTCGACAGAGCGCAGCGACGAGAGATCTCTCACATATGTTCGAGATGACAGCGTTTTGTATTAAATAGCCTTTTTTGACTGCCGGAACGGCAGTGCTTGGGAAAGTAACACCACAACGTAGCCCTCAAAGAGGCAGTGATAGCTCTCAGGCAATTGCTATAAACCCTGCTAAGAAAACTGCATCTCGAACTTCCAAGTGGTTATAACAAACTACTATTTTAAGAGAAAACAGTCTCTTATCGCACCTCTCTCCCTTTTTACCTCGTTTTTGTAGATATCAAAACCTCTCGATTGCAGAATGCCGTCCATTAAAAAAAGACGTTAGCACTGATTAACCAAAATAATTATTTTAGAGGGCACCATGTTTTCAGATTATCTGTTCCACTACAAAAGTAAATCCCTAATCGTTGGCATTACCGCAACCATACTTACGGCATGTGGCGGTGGAGGCGGTGGCAGTGACTCACCAGCCAACCCACCAGCGGCTGATACCCGTGCACCGGTTATTACACTGAGTGGCTCATCGTCAATGCCCCATGAGCAGGGCATAGCGTTTACAGATCCCGGAGCCAGCGTAACCGACAATGTAGATTCAAACCTGAGTGTTAGCGTAGCAGGCGAGGTGAACTCAGCGGAAGCTGGCTCTTATACTCTGACCTATTCTAGCAGCGACAGCGCGGGCAATACTGTATCCGAAACCAGAACAGTTATCGTTGCAGATACCAGTTCACCGGTTATTGCGTTAGCGGGTGACCAGGCAATCTCTATTAACACCAATGATGCCTGGTCTGATGCCGGTGCCACAGCCACGGATACCGTTGATGGCGAAGTCGCTGTAACCGTTACTGGTGTTGTCGACAATGGCACTGCAGGCGTTTATACAGTCACCTACACAGCAATTGATGTAGCTGGCAACTCAGATAGTGTAATCAGAACAGTCACTGTCGAAGATGCTACCTCGGGTCCTACAGTCGCCGATGATCTGCTCATTATTCAAGACGGCGCAACCTCAATAGAGTGGGATACTGGGCTGGTTATTGTTGACCAGGCTAAAGGGTGGGGTCGATGTGAGACCGGTGATGATGCAAGCTGCCCGAGCACTACCTGGTCAGTAGTAAGCGACTCTGAGCGCGGTGATGTGTTGCAAATTAATCACGCGGTTGGCGCAGAGCTCGGCTTTGTTATTGCTCAGACATCAACCCCCTATGATCTATCTGATTATGCTGGCGGAACCATTGAGTTTGATGTGAAGATTATAAGTGGTGATAACAAGCTAACTATGAAATCGGAGTGCCTCTTCCCCTGTTCATCGGGCGACTTTAGCCTTGGCGCTATCGAGGGCTCAGGTTGGGTTGCATTATCGGTCAGTATAAACGAGCTGGTTGATCAGGGACTTATCTTAGGAGGTGTAGATATCGGCTTTGCAATCTGGGCAACGGACCATGACTCTACTGTGTTTCAGGTAGACAATGTTCGCTGGGTTGCGAATCCCAATGGGCCAATTGCCAGTTCAGGCAATACCGGCGGCACTCTCTCTGACTGGGTTAAGGCTGACCCTAGTATCGGTTACCAGTCGCCAGACTCCTACGTCGGCTATACCAAGGTATTCTCTGATGAGTTTGATGGTACTGAGCTAGATACGGATATGTGGCGCTTTGATATTGGCACTGGCAGTAACGGCTGGGGTAACAATGAACTGGAGTACTATCGTGAAGAAAACGCCTCAGTAGAAAATGGCTTATTGGTTATCGAAGCTCGTAAAGAAAATTTTGGTGGCAGAGCTTACACATCCTCTCGCATTAAAACCGAGGACAACTTTTCCTTTACCTACGGTCGTGTAGATGTTCGTGCTGTGGTAGCAGAGGGCAAAGGCCTTTGGTCTGCAATTTGGATGCTAGGGCAGAATTTCGCTGACGTTAGCTGGCCCTACAGTGGTGAAATCGATATTGTAGATACCGTTGGTGGTCCAGGCAATGAAGACACTGCAGTGCACAATGTCTACTACAATAACGGTGGTTTAGACGCCAGCTATAGCCCAAGCTCGGCAGGGACAGAACATAAACTCTCGAGTGGAGCGACTTACTCTAACAGCTTCCATGTGTTCAGTATTGAGTGGTCACCAGATAAGATTATTTGGTATGTCGATGATGTTCAGACTCACTCGCTATCCATTGCCGATGGTTCTGATCGGGCAGAGGCATTTAGAAAAGATTTTTTCTTGATCTTGAATGTTGCGATAGGTGGCGATTGGCCGGGTTCGCCAGTCACGGCGACTCAGTTCCCTCGCGGCATGCTGGTTGACTATGTGCGAGTTTTCCAGCTAACGCCCTAAAGTTGGACGCAAGTTAATAGGTTATTAAGTAGATCAGAAGAGACCCTTCGGCTGCGCTCAGGGTGACAGAATTAATAGGTGCTTATACACCAAAGGACGTCATCCTGAGAGTAGCTGAAGGGTCTCTAGTAGTTTGCATGAGATCCTTCGGCTTCGCTCAGGATGACAAGTTGAGGGCGGAGGCCGTTAGAGTTAAGTCTAATAAATCAGCCTAAGACGCATAATTTCCCGGTTTAAGTCCCTTCTTAGTATCAAAGAAAGTCTTCAACTGCTGCATATCCGCCTCAATATCATCACTGGGCTCCATCAGTCCTTCTATACCAATAGTGCGCACGGCACTATCAACATAGACCACTAGAATCGGCACCCCCGCAGTCTTCGCCACATGGTGAAATCCACGCTTCCAATTGGCATTGGGGCTTCGCGTACCCTCGGGTGTAATAATCAACACAAATTCCTCTCGCGCCTCATAAATACCCGATATATAGGTCACCAGAGACCCTGCTTGTCTGCGATTCACTGGAACAGCACCGCAGTAGCGCAGGAACCAACCCAGAGGTCCGACAAATAGCGTATCTTTAATCAGTACACTCGGCTGCAGACGGAGCACGGATACGGTAAGCACAAAAAGGAAAAAATCCCAGTTTGACGTGTGTGGTGCAACGATCAGTACGTACTTTTTCTGATCTGTTGGCAGTGACCCATCCACTCGCCAGCGGATTACTTTCAAGATAACTTTTGAAAGCACACGGAGTAATGGTGAGAGCAGCGGTGTGGAAAAAAGGGTGTAACGCATATTTATCTCTCCAGAATACGTAGCCATGGCAGAGGTGCATATTAAAGCCGCATTTTGCACACTGGTCTATTGGTAAGTTAATAAGAAGAGGATACCATCAAAGACTAGCCCGCAAGTTCATTTAATGCCGAGCATCTTGGCCTAGAATAAAAATAATAAAGGAGTAGAGGGTGGGGGAATCATTAAAGACGGATTATCTGATTATTGGCAGCGGTCTAGTCGGCATGGCCTTTGCCGATACGCTTTTTACTGAAACCGACGCCAATATCATTATTGTGGATCGCTATGCTAAGCCCGGTGGTCACTGGAATCTGGCCTATCCCTTTGTCACTCTACATCAACCCTCATCGTTTTTTGGCGTTAGCTCTAAGGAGTTGAGTCGAGGAGAGATAGATCAAATTGGTTTGAATAAAGGCATGGGTGATCTCGCCACTGGTGATGAGATCTGCGCCTACTTCGATGATGTTATGCGCCAGAGATTTTTAGCTAGCGGCAGAGTTCAATACTTTCCCATGTGTGAATATGAAGGCGATGGCCAGTTCACCTCTAAGTTGACCGGTGAAACGCATTCAGTGGACTATGAGAAATTGGTCGATGCGACATTCTTGACCATTGCCGTGCCCTCTACCCACACACCCAACTTCAGCATAGCCACAGAAGCGCAATTTATGCCGCTCAATGATATGCCAAGCATCACTGAAAAACCTGCTGGCTATGTGGTCATTGGTGGCGGTAAGACGAGTATAGATGCCTGCCTATGGCTGCTTTCTCAGGGCGTAGATCCGGATGATATTACCTGGATTCGATCCCGTGATGCCTGGTTACTTGATCGCGCTAACACCCAGCCTACAGATGAATTCTTCCACAAGTCTGTGGGTTCTATCGCCGCGCAATATGAGGCGATTGGCAATGCCATTTCTATTGATGATATGTTTGATCGGCTTGAAGAGGGCGGTTATTTTCTGCGTTTAGATAAAGATGTGCGGCCGACTATGTTTCATGCCGCGACAATCAGCAAGCCTGAAATAGAGCAGCTGCAGCGCATTAAGAATATTGTTCGTATGGGTCAAGTAAGCGCCATTGAAAAAGACCGTATTGTTTTAACTAACGGAGAAATCCCAACCACCCCAGCCCATATTCATATTGATTGCTCGGCAAGTCTAGAGCGGTCTTTTGCTCACAAACAACCGCGCCCTGTATTTGATGGCAATTGTATTACCCCACAGATGATACGCGCCTATCAGCCAGCCTTTAGTGCATCAATGGCAGCCTATGTTGAGGTTAACTACGACAGCGATGCTGAGAAAAATCGCCTCTGCGCTCTAGTTCCACCGCCAAACCATGATGTGGATTTTATTCCCATGACGTTGGCCATGATGATGAACCAGTTTAATTGGTCTCTGGATAAGACCCTGCGACTTTGGGTGCGAGAGAATCGACTGGATGGGTTTACCAAGCTGATCAGTAGTGCCGATAAAAGCGACATGAAAAAAATGGGTATTTTGCAACGGATTCAAAACAACGCAATGCCCGCTATAAACAAGTTACAGCAGTTCAATGTAGAGCTGGCCAATAGAGAGCTGGCCAATAAAGAGCTATCCAATAAAGAGCTATCCAATAAAAAGACATCCCAAGGTGCCAAAGCATGAGCGAATTTCAAACCTATAAAAAAGACCTAACCCGATCACGCCTAGTTGAGACTGACAAGGCCCAAGCCCTAGCCGATTTAAAAACCGGTGATATCCTAGTGGAGATTGAGCGCTTTGCTTTTACGGCAAACAATGTCACCTACGGTGCCGCGGGCGACACTATTGGCTACTGGAAGTTCTTTCCTGCAACTGATAATGAGAGCGGGGAGTGGGGTTGTCTGCCAGTTTGGGGCTTTGCCGAAGTTACCGCTTCGAAGGTTGATGGACTAGCTGTGGGTGAGAGACTTTATGGCTACTTCCCGCCAGCCGATTTTCTGGCTATGTCGCCGATCAAAGTATCTCCTCTTCGCTTTATGGACGGTGCGCCTCATCGGGCAGAGCTGCCCGCGGTGTACAACAACTATCTGCTAATGTCCGGTGAAGCGCATTATGACGCCTCTACTGATAATGTTCGCTCCCTGTTAAATCCTCTGCATGTGACCTCATTTTGCCTCTGTGATGCCCTGCAGTCTGAGCGCTATCACGGTGCCTCCCAAGTGGTAATTTTGAGTGCTTCAAGTAAAACCGCTATAGGTTTGGCTCAGGGTCTAGCGGATGAAGAAAGCCGCCCTAAAATTATTGGTGTTACCTCGAGCCCTAACCGTGACTTTGTTGCCTCTCTGGGGTGTTACGATGAGATTATCTGTTATGACAAATTACGTGATATTGATACGAGCAAAGCGACTGTAATGGTCGATATGGCCGGTAATCGTGCCGTGTTAGGCGCGTTACATGAAGCCTTAGGCGACAATCTGCAAAACTGCATCAGTGTGGGTATGACTCATTGGGAGACTCTCGCTGACAATGACCCATTGGCTGCCAAGATCAATCGACAGCGCAGTAGCTTTTTCTTTGCCCCTGCCCATGTTCAAAAGCGTGTTGGTGACTGGGGCCAAGATGGATTTAATCAGCAGGCTGGGGACTTTATGAAAGCGCGGATGCAACAGAGCGCCGGCTGGATGACGGTTGAGACTGTGGCTGATTTTGAGGCGTTTGCTGAGGTTTATGCGGATGTTGTAGTGGGAAAGATGAACCCCAATGAAGGGCTTATTGTATTGCCCAAGTAAAGTAATTTGTAAGGTTCAGGAGGGTCATTCTGAGAGGGGCAAGTGAACTGGAGGATCTCTGCCAACTGGCCGGAGATCCCTCGTCGCTTCGCTCTGTCGGGATGACAATTTAAGTGTGCTCTGTCGGGATGACAGCGATACACAACACTGTCATCTCGAACGCATGTGAGAGATCTCAAACCGTCACTTGGCACTGACGTTTAAAAAGCCCCACTTACTGTAAACCAAAGCTTCTCAGTATCACTCTTGTTAAATGAGTCATCACCACCATCATAGTTGGCGTACTTAACACTCACTTTGTAGTCGCCTATTTTCTTGATCGCTAGAAAACCTATTTCACTGCCCAGATCATCATCGCCACTGAGATTAGTCTTATCAGACTGAAAATCATGGTAAATCGCCATTAGCTTTATACCGTTGAATTTAGCGCCTACAGAGAGGTAAATATCCTGAATACCTTCATTTGGCGTTAGCAAAAATTGATCCGTCCAGCCCTGAAATTTATGCCCAGTGGCCAATGGTGTAGAGAAACCAAACTCACCGTTGTCGCTCTGAAGGTTTTCAAATCCCAGCTTAAATGTTGCGCCAGCTAAATCAACACTGCCCTCGAGCAAAAGATAATCTGCATCCGCTTCGCTGCCATTGCCCAACTCGCGTTCCTGGGTGGCATATTCAGCTTGATAGCCTAATCCATGGCTCTGGCCGCTAAAGCGCAGTCCATAGGTATCAAGCTGCATGTCACTGAGCTTCTGATCTAGCAGATAGCTGTAGAAGGTAAGGTTGCCGGCGGCTAAACCACTGTAGTTGATATTGAGGATCTCGGTGCTACTTTCGGTGTCACTCAGGGCCGGGTCGTCTTCACCGAAGATGCGGTTTACATTATTGATATGGGCGTAGTAGACGCTAGTGTTCAAATCAGTGCAGTTGTGAGCAATGGAGAGTGCGTCATAGGTCTGCTCATTTTGACGGAAACCGACGCCACCGATAAAGCGTTGATTGTCTAGATTGATGCGTTGGCGACCATACTTGCCTTCGGTTTCGCCGTATTTGTAACTGATATAGGCTTGATTAACCTCCGTACCTTCGGGATCGGCAATAATGGCTTTTCCTGGAAAGTTGCCAGAGTTTTTTAGTGCTGGACTGGTGGCGTAGTTGTCGCCATCGATCTCAGTAATATTGTCCATCTCGAGAGTGGCGCCCAAGCCTTGATAGCGTGCAGTGCTGTAGTTGAGGCGTGTTCTCAAGGTGAGCGCTCGGGCTTCATCTTGGCTTAGGTTGTCGACATCCACTTCTTCAAAGCGCAGCCTGAGATCGAGCGTGGCGCTGCCGCCTTTAATGGCTGCGGCTATAGTTTTCTGATCGCTGCTACCCTCGGCGCCCACGGCAAGTCCGGATGCGAGCAAAATCCCCGCAACAAGAGGGCTGGCGCGAGCAATATACTTAAATGTGGCCATAATAATGTCCTTCAATGAGAAACTAATAAGTGAATTAAAACGCTGGTTAAGCGTTTACAGACAGGGCCAGAGGAGGGCGCTTTCTGGTCTGATGGCTTGATCTTGATCAAGCCAAAATAGCAGTTACCCCCACTGAATCAGGGTTACTTTTTTCGGGGTAGTTACTCTGTCTATTCGAGAAAATTATGGCTTTGGGCATGGTTGATACGCTGACGTAAACGGTCCGCTTTATTGGCAAAGAACATGGTCGTCATGCACACCGCGAGTACGGCGTAGAGCAGCATAAAGCAGGCGCTGTGGATACCCATCAAATCTACCACCAGCCCAAATGCGATGGGTAAGGTGCAACCACCGAGAGCCCCTATGGCGGCGACAAAACCGCCAATGCTGCCCATCTGGATGGCCAAGAAATGCTCAAGCTGATGAGCTGGGCGCAGAGTATAGTCATCTTTGATCCCACAACCGCCGCCGCTAGTATCGCTTCAGTGCACTGGATTTATAAGCTGCATATTCTGTTGGGTATGGTTATTTTTGTTCTGTTTCCATTCTCGCGCCTGGTGCATATGCTCAGCGTACCGATGAAATATATCGGGCGTAATTATCAGGTGGTTCGGCGCAAGTAATTGCGCCTGAATAGCAAACAAATAGGGGCTTTAGTCTCAGGCTGTTTTATTGGGTGCAGCTCTTTATCGGGTACAGCTCTTTATCGGGTGCAGCTCTTTACCGGGTACAGCTCTTTACCGGCTACAGCTATGAAATGGCGGCTCTTCATAGACATAAGCCAACTGCATTGCATCCAGCATACTCCATAAAATATCCAGCTTTAACTGCAGTATACCCATGGCCTGCTGCTGCTGTTCGAAGGTTTTAAAGTAGTCCAGAGTAATCGCCAAACCATGCTCTACATCTCTTCGGGCTTCGCTAAGTCGCGTGCGGAAATATTGATAGCCGTTGGGATCGATCCAGGGATAGTGTTCCGGCCAGGTCGCTAAGCGTTTTTGATGAATGGTCGGGGCAAAGAGTTCGGTGAGTGATGAGCAGGCCGCTTCCTGCCAGTTAGCGCGGCGGGCAAAGTTAACGTAGGCGTCTACTGCAAAGCGCACGCCGGGTAATATATGTTGCTGACTTATAATTTCGTCTCGGGTTAAACCCACAGCCTCTCCCAAGCGGAGCCAGGCCTCAATACCACCACTATCCTCATCGCTGGTGCCATCGTGATCAAGAATACGCTGCACCCATAAACGACGAACAGAGGCGTCGTCACAGTTGGCCATAATGGCGGCGTCTTTGATCGGTATACTGATTTGATAATAATAGCGGTTAGCCACCCAGCCCTGTATCTGCTTTTGAGTACAGTTGCCGGTATTCATCGCAATATGGAAGGGGTGATGAATATGGTAGAGCGCGCCCTTGTCTCGTAGCTGCTGCTCAAATTCTTCTGCAGTCCAGGCTTTAGTCATTGTGTTCGCCTATTTTTTAGTCAGGATTTTAGCGTTTTTGGGATTGCGGAATAGTAACGGCTGAGTGATATCGTCAGCCTTGTTAATGTCGTAACTAAAGCCATCATCGTTTAGATCGGCAATGTTCTGCGCACTGGCGACAACGCGTTCAATATCTGAGTGCTTTGGTGACAGGTCACAAACAGGGTCGGTGGCGTAGGCATCACCCGTTAGCAGATAGGCCTGGCAGCGACAGCCGCCCAAGTCCTGCTCTTTTTCAGGGCAGGAGCGGCAGGGCTCCTGCATCCACTCAGTACCTCTAAAGGCGTTAAATAAAGGCGATTCACGCCAGGCCCACTCCAAACTCTGACGGCGTACATTTGGGAGTTCAAAGCCTGGCAATACCTGAGCACTTTGACAGGGCTGAACGTTGCCATCGGGAGTGACGGTAACAAAGGTTGTTCCCCAGCCATTGCAACAGGCCTTTGGCCGATTTTCATAATAATCGGGTACAACAAAAATCACGTCCATGTTGCCTTGATGATTTTTACGGAAGTCGTTGGTGATCGCCTCTGCATTCACTAGTTGTTGTCGGCTGGGGAGCAGGGCATCAATATTTTTAAGTGCCCAGCCGTAATATTGTGAATTGGCTAATTCTACAAAGTCTGCATTCAAGTCTTCAGCCAACTTGAGCATATCGGCAATTTGATGGATATTTTGTCTGTGTAGAACAAAATTAAGCACCATCGGGAAGCCCAGTTTTTTCGCCTCTTTGGCCATCATTACTTTGTGGTGAAAACTTTTAGTCCCAGCAAAGTGATCATTGACAGCTTGATTGCTGCCTTGAAAACTAATTTGAATATGATCTAGCCCGGCTTCACGAATGGCGGCCAGCCTAGCGGCATCGGCTCCCACAGCTGAGGTGATCAGGTTGGTATAAAACCCAAGGGCGCGAGCCTCTGCAATCAGCTCCTCTAAGTCTGGCCGGACTAATGGCTCGCCACCGGATAGCCCCAGTTGCACTGCACCCATTTTACGCGCGTCTTTAAAGACGGTTTTCCATTCGTCGGTGGACAGCTCCGAGCTTCTGGCTTCAGGGTAATTAATGGGATTAGAGCAGTAGGCACATTGCAGCGGGCAGGAATAGCTCAGCTCAGCCAGTAACCAAAGAGGAATAGATTGCTGTTGGTCGCTGGCTATGGTGATGCTATCGCTCATTTTGGTTTATCTCTTTGGTGGCAGTGCTTTGTTACAATTTCTGGTGTTTTATTTCCAGCCAGGCCTGATCGTTGGCCTCCTGAATAAACTGCCTAACATCAGCGGCAAGCTCGTTGGGGTCCGCCTCAGCAAATGCCGTTTGTAAGTCGCTGATAATTTCAGCAATAGTGATTTGCTGCTGGCAGCGATTTAAAATCTCACCGGCACTGGCGCTGAGTTGGATCATCCCTTCAGGATACAGCAGTACAAAGCTCTGCTGGGCCTCTTCCCATTGAAAACGAAATTGGCTGGATAGTTTAACTGAGGTACTGTCGGAGATATTGATCATTACAATTCAATGTCCATGCCGTCGTAGGCCACTTCAATGCCTTCTTTATTCAAGATCGCCCGTTGCTCAGAATCCTCTATCAAAATGGGGTTGGTGTTATTGATATGAATAAGCACCTTGCGAGGTTTTTTCATAGGCCGAAGCAATTCGATCATGCCATTCTCACCGCTTTGCGGCAGATGGCCCATCTCGGCGGCGAGTTTAGTACCAACACCGGCAAAGGCCATTTCATCTTCTCGCCAAAACGTCCCGTCCACTAATAGACAGTCGGCACGTTGCATTAATTTGATGATATGTGGCTCAGGTTCACCGAGCCCCGGGGAATAAAAGAGATTCTTGCCGCTGCGAGTATCTTCAATTCTAATGCCAATATTGTCGCCCACATGAGGGTTATTTCGGTGCGGTGAATAGGGCGGAGCTTTGCTGAGCAGGGGCACGGCATGAAATCGTAGGCCGTCAATGTTAGGAATGGTAAAGCTGCCTTCCTGAGTGTGATCGTCTTTATTGAGCAGAATGGGCCTGTGCTGCAAGCCCCCGTTCCAGTGTTTAAGCATGCTAAATAATGGAAATCCGCTGCTCAAGTCTTCAAGCACCATATCAGTACAGTACACATCGTGGGGGCAGCCTTCACGTAGCATGAGTAGACCGGTGGTGTGGTCGATTTGGCTGTCCATCAACACAATTGCTGAGATTCCTGTATCCCGTAGCTGTCTGGCAGGTTGCAAGGGTTCAAAATCGGCCAGCTGTGCCCGAATATCGGGAGAGGTGTTGAATAGCACCCAATTGATGCCATCACTGCTTACCGCTATGGAGCTCTGTGTTCTGGCTTTGGCGTTAATGCTGCCGTTTCTAAGGCCTGCGCAGTTGGCGCAATTGCAGTTCCACTGAGGAAAGCCACCGCCAGCGGCAGAGCCGAGCACATGGATAAACATAATGGGCGACCTTTTTATTGAGCGTAAGACATTACTTCGAGTAGCCAATGGGTAAATTACTGTGTTGCGACCTTCTTATGTCGCATAAAAAAACCGACGCAAATTTATCGAGTCGGTTTTTAAAAGCTATTAATCACTCTAATAGCGGTTACTTGTATTGGCTGAATAGTGCTGCATCGTCTGTTTTATAAACAGTATCTGAGTTAGCGGTTGTATTTGTACATAGTGATTTCGAAACCGAGACGGAGTTTCTGATAAGTTGGTTTTTTCCACATAGTGTTGACTCCATTTACTTGTTATTAAAATTAGGGATTGGTTACACCATTTTTTTCGGTCAGCGCCAGAATTCCCGACCGCCGGCACGCAGTATAGGATAAAAAAAGGCGTGAAGGGCACTAATTTTTTTGCCAATTCTGATCTATATATAGTTGTTACGGTCAAAGGCGTTGTGACGATTCATTAAATCAGCAGCGGCGCTGATTATAACGTCTGAGTGATCACCCGTTCAGCGTAACTCAACTGAGTTCCCTCACAATCGCGTTGAATTTTTAGTCGCTATTCTCGCTATTCTCGCCAAGGGCGCCGATGCCGATTTTAGAGATGCCAAATATCGGATCCAATTATCAGGTGGAGCGGAGTAACTGAACTATAGTACATAGCAAATAAGGGTGAGAATGACAGTCGCTCAGTGGAATAAAAATTTACTATGTTAATTTGAATAGGTACAGGTGCCGTTTTGAGGGCATCGCCGGTTCAGGGCTGAACATTAGACTGCTGGAATCCACAGCAGCTGGAAATTAATGGGGTGTTTTGTGAAGGGGATGATATTTACGTCGTTTCTCTACTTGGTAGAGGAGCGCTATGGGCTCGAGATGGTTGAAGAGATCATTGAAGAGGCCGCGCCTGCCAGTGGCGGAATCTATACCACCATGGGCGTCTACGATCATATGGAACTGATCGAGATGATTGTGGTGTTGAGTAAAAAGACCGATGTTTCAGTGCCTAAGGTGACTAAAACCTTTGGTATGTATTTATTCGCTGAGTTGATTGCAGCCTATCCCCAATGGATTGAAGGGATGAAATCGTCCTTTGATATGTTGCAAAAGGTGGATGGTTTTATTCATGTTGAGGTGAGAAAACTCTATCCTGACGCCTCACCTCCGGCTTTTAAGTGCAGTCGATATACAGATAACACCATGGAACTGATCTATGAATCGCCTCGCTGTTTAGGTGATGTGGCGGAGGGGCTGATTCAAGGCTGTGCAGCCTACTATGGCGAGAAGTTGACTGTGCAGCGAGAAAGTCTAGGAGATGCGTCTGGGGCTTGCGAGCGGTTTTTTCTGACTCAGGTCAGTGACTGATTGAGATTCCTCGTCGCTGCGCTCTATTGTCATGACGGTGACGTTAGTGCGTCGCACGCTCTTTTTGTAATCCCGAGCGCTTTTTTTACTCAGAGCATCTACTTTCTTAATCAGAGCATCTACTTTCTTAATCAGAGCATCTACTTTCTTAATCAGAGTATCTACTTTCTTAATCAGAGTATCTACTTTCTTATGCCTAGCACCTACATTGTCATCCTGAGCGTAGCCGAAGGATCTCATTAATTTACAGAGCCATTCTGCAAGGAGATCCTTAGGGTCGCGCCGCTCTCTCAAGATGACAGAACAGCGCGCTCAACTCGCCCGAGTAAGTGCTTCCAAGGTGCTAGGCTAATAGCTGTATTAGACTTTTCCCTTACCTAACTAGCAGCCCTGATAGCCTGTTCAATATCTGCCAAAATATCATCGACATGCTCGATACCCACCGACAGTCGCACTAGGTCTGAACTGACACCGGCATGGGCCAACTCTTCTTCATTGAGCTGGCGGTGAGTGGTGCTGGCGGGGTGACAGGCCAGTGATTTTGCGTCGCCAATATTCACTAGGCGCTTGATCATGCCCAGCGCATCGATAAACTTCCCGCCAGCAGCTTCGCCACCTTTGATACCAAAGCTGACAATCGAAGACGCCTTGCCCGAGCACATACGTTGCGCCAGTTCATAGTATTTGTCACTCTCGAGACCCGCATAATTAACCCAAGAGACCGAATCATGGTTTTGTAAATAGTTTGCCACCGCGACCGCATTTTCAACATGACGGTCCATACGCAATGCCAGTGTTTCCAATCCCTGAAGAATTAAAAACGCATTAAACGGTGATAGTGCACCGCCCATGCTCCTCAGTGGAACTACTCTAGCGCGGCCAATAAAGGGCGCATCGAAATCGTTGGCATAGGTAACGCCATGGTAGGAGGGGTCTGGGGTATTAAACTGCGCAAAGCGCGGGTTGTCCTTATAGGTGAAGGTGCCGCTGTCGACGATAATGCCGCCAATCGTAGTGCCGTGGCCGCCAATGTATTTAGTCAGCGAATGCACAACAATATCGGCGCCATGTTCAAAGGGGCGACATAGGTAGGGGGAGGCAACGGTGTTATCGACAATCACAGGCACACCGTGACGATGGGCCATATCCGAAAGCGCGGCTATATCCACCACATTGCCAGCGGGGTTGCCAATCGACTCACAGAACACTGCTCTGGTGTTGTCGTCGATCAAGGCTTCCAACGCGTCAATATCATCACCTGACGCCATGCGCACTTCGATACCTTGCTGTGGCAAGGTGTGGGCGAACAGGTTGTAAGAGCCACCGTAGAGCTGGCTGACACTGACCATATTGTCACCGCTGCGACACAGAGTTTGGATAGACGCTGTGATAGCAGCCATTCCCGACGCCATGCACAGTGCTGCGACGCCACCTTCCATTGCCGCGATGCGCTGTTCAAGCACATCGTTGGTGGGATTCATAATGCGCGAGTAGATATTGCCGGGCTCGGCAAGATTAAACAGATTGGCACCGTGCTCGGTGTCGCGAAAGCTATAAGAGGTGGTTTGATAAATCGGAACCGCCACTGCATTAGTGGTTGGGTCGTCATTGAATCCGGCGTGAATGGCCTGTGTCTCTAATTTCATTGCGTCTGTGCCCCTGCTTTTATAGTGGTTTGAATAGATTGTTGCCGACAACAATCACTGCTGCCGGGTTCAGTTTAATGAACAGTTTAATGAACAGTTTAATGAACAATTTTAGTCTTCATTTCAAGCGGTAATATTCTCACCTATAAGGGCATATAACAAGTTAACCATTGACCTGATTGGTGATCCACAGGGTCTGGTAGGGCTCCATAGCAACTGACTGCATAAGCCCATCGCAGGGCAGTTGACTGATTAGATCAACCCAGTTTTCATTGTCGATTAAATTGATATCAGAGAGATTGAGCATCTGCACTTCAGAGGTGATATTGCTGATACAAAAAATACTTTGCTGACGGTCAATGCTTTGACGCCAGAAACCAAATAGACCACTGCCCAAGTGGAGCGTGAACTGCGTGGCATTGGGGTGGAATGCAGACTGTTGGCGGCGAATTTTTAGCAGCTCGCTAATACCACCAAACACCTGATGCTCCGAACTATTGGCATTGGCTAGCCGCGCCTGAAGCTCAGAGTACTGCCATTGATGACGATTAATAGCACGGTTATGACCGGCATTTTCAACTCGCTGGTAGTCATTGTGCGTGCCCACCAGACTATGAATGTAGATTCCGGGTACCCCTTCGAGAGCAAACATAATGGCATGAGCGCAGAGAAAACGCTGCAGTCCCCATTGATCTGGCCCCTCTGTGGTGCCCTGCAGGGCATCAAACAACGAGATATTGATTTCATAGGGTTTGCGCTGCCCCTGATCCCCAGTGCGCCAGGAAATGCGTCCACCAAAAGATTGCATAGTATCGACAAGAATGTCGATCTCAGTTTCTTTGAGCAGGCCCTCGGCGGGTCGCAGACCAATACCGTCGTGGGAGGCAATAAAGTTAAAGTAAGCCGTGCCATTGCGCGCTGGCGGCATACTCATCATCCACTGCTTGAGATAGTTGCAGTCACCAGTGATCAGACTGTTGACCAATAGGGGTGGCAGAGAGAAGTTATACACCCAGTGCGCTTCGTTGGCATTGCCGAAATAGGCGAGATTTTCGCGATTGGGAATATTGGTTTCGGTAACAATAATGGCATCGGGTTGAGCGTGCTCAATCAGCGTCCGGAGTAGGCGAACGACCTCATGCGTCTGTTCCAAATTGATACAGCTAGTGCCTGGCTCTTTCCACAAAAACGCCACCGCATCTAGGCGAAAAATACGTACGCCGCTATCCAGGTACTGGCGAATAATACTGACAAACTGCTTGAGTACCTCTGGATTGCGAAAGTTGAGATCGACCTGGTCATGACTAAAAGTACACCAGACAAACTGACTGCCCCTAACCGTCTCGACTTCTTTTAGCAGCGCGTTGGTGCGCGGACGTACCACGGCGCTCAGGTCGTCGTCTGGAGAGGCGGTGGCAAAGAAATTGTGTCCAGGCTCGCGATCATTGAGAAAATTTTCAAACCAGGGGCTGCGTGCCGAGCAGTGGTTGATCACCAGGTCTGACATCAGTGAATAGTCTGCGGCTATGGCCTCGATATCGGACCAGTCGCCGAGGGATTCATTGACGCTGGAATAGTCGAGTACAGAGAAACCGTCATCCGAGGTGTAGGGGTAAAAAGGCAAAATATGGACGCCGCTAATACAGTCTTCAACATAGCGATCTAGAAATCGTTTTAATGTTTGCAGCGGTGTTTCTTCCGGCTGCAATACGCTGTCACCATAGCTGATTACCAGACAGTCTTTTTCATCCCAGTGATTAACATAGCGAGTCGGCTCAGTGGTTGCCTGCTGCAGACCCATAAGCTCAATAAGCTGGTTGCCCAGCTGTCCATGATTATCGCTGTCAACGCCATCGACTCCCTGGTAAATAGTGGTTAGATGGCGTGTCAGTGCATCAGAAAGGGAGTTTGGATTCATCGTTTTGGCCGTCCTAGCGCTGGTTAAATTCTTCGGTGTCTGCTTCTACTGCAGCCACTAGCTGTTCAAAAATATCCGGCACTGCACTAATAACGCGGTTCCAGCTGGGAATAAAAGGCTTCTCCATTGGGCTGGTAAAAAACACTTCACCGGCCTTGATAATATTTTCGGCAAACATCTCAACGGCCTTTTCTTCCTCATGAATATCCAGCGTTAAGCCATTCATAATTGCGTCGTTATGGCAGGTCTCAACTATATCCAGAGCCATGCGGTAGTAGGTGGCTTTCAACGATCTGAAAGCTTCATGGCTAAATACCACACCCTGAGTCGCAAGCTTGCGGAATAGCGCCTTGGCAATATCAATAGACATTTTTGACAGACCGTCCTGATCATCGTCCAGGGAAAGGTTCTGGTGTTTGTGATCATAATTATCGGCAATATCTACCTGGCAGAGTCGATTGCTGGCGTAGTTGCGGTGCATCTCTGACAGAACGCCGATTTCTAGACCCCAGTCGCTGGGAATACGAATATCGTTGAGTACGTCGCGGCGGAATGAAAACTCACCCGCTAGAGGGTATCTAAAGCTGCCCATATAGTTGAGATAGTCAGTGTGGCCGACAGTCTTTTTAAGCGCACTTAATAGCGGCGAGACCAAGAGTCGTGAAACTCGTCCATTGATTCTACCGTTGGCCACTCGTGCGTAATAGCCTTTGCAGAACTCATAACTAAAACGCGGGTTGGCTACTGGATAAATTAGTCTGGCCAGTAATTCGCGGTCGTAGGTGGTGATATCACAGTCGTGCAGTGCTACAGCTTCGGTCTTGTCCGATGCCAATGTATAACCCATGCAATACCAAACATTGCGGCCCTTACCGAGCTCCTTGGGAGCCAAGTCGAGTTTCTGTAGTTTTGCATCCAGTGCTTTCAGGCGGGGACCATCGTTCCACAGCACTCTGTGGTGCTGAGGTAAGACGGAGAAAAATTCTAGTGCCTGGCGATACTCTTGCTCGTTGGCGCGGTCGAGGCCAATAACGATTTCATCGAGGTAGGGCACTTGTTTTAACTCTTCAACAATCCCTTTTAGAGCATCGCCCTGAAGCTCGGAGTAGAGCGACGGCAGTATTAGCCCCATGGGCCTGTTTTTGGAAAAGCCCAGCAGTTCAGCCTCCATTGTCTCAACCGATCGCTTGGATAGGTTGTGAAGAGTCGTGATCACGCCGTTTTGATGGAAGTCGCCCATGGTTAATTCTCTTTTAAAGTTTAATTTTGTCTGTCTGTCTGTTAAGTGTTTATGAGGTACTGCAGTTAGGTCCCTTTGGTAGATTGGTCCAGCCACAGGCGGACACCTTCAACCCAACCGTCGGGCCCAATCTGTTTACTGGTGTGGCAATTTTCTGTGCGTTTTAGGGCTGGTGGTGCACGATTATCGGCGCGTATTACCAGTGCCGAGGAAGCGGCTTCGAGCATAGCGATATCATTGTTGCTGTCGCCTATAGCCAAGGTTTCACAGTGTTTTGGCTGGCTAATATTGGCATCACGCAGATAGAGATCGCGCAGTTGAAGCATAGCGCGGCCCTTGTCTACATCGCCGCCAATATTTAAAAAGCGACCACCCTGAAGCACTGTCGCGCCAGCCTCTTTTAATCGGTAGACAAAGGTTCGTTTTCGTTCTTTGGTACCAATCCAATGAACGGGCTCACTGTGTTCCCGTTGATTGGCCAGCTCCGCAGCGTGCAGATCTAAGCCGGTAATGGCAGCCACGCCTGCGGCGCCGGAAGTCGCATAGAGAGAGTAAAAGGTTTCAAATTCACCGTTAAAATCGGCCACCCTCTCGGTCAGAAGTTGCTGCCATTTTGCTCGCCGTGGCACATTGCGCAGCACCCAAAAATTGTTTTCTAAAAGGGCATGTTCGGGTTGGGACTTAAAGTAGCGGCTGGGGATATAGATCGCTGCGCCATTCTCAACAATAAACGGATGCTGGTTGTCGAGGTCACCGCGCAGAGTGATCACTTCGGCAAAGGTTTTGCTGGTGATAGGAATTACCGGTATGCCCAGGGCATCAAGTTCTGCAAGCAGTGGCACTGCGGGCGCAAAGCTATAGCTATGGTGGTCTAGAAGACTGCCATCGAGATCGGTAAAAATAAGTCTCATCTGTTGTATATTTTGTTTGATTAGTTGCCTGCCTGTTCAGTTAGGTGTACTGGCCTATAGCTTTAAAGCACTGATTTGGTGCGTTAATGCAATGCTGTGCGCCAATTTGGGCTTGCTGTCATCAGGCTGTGCTCTCTGTTTGCACTATTAACTGGCGCTGGGTGGTGAAAATAGGGCGCTTTAATAGTTCCAACGGCTCCTATTGCGACCAGTGCTGTCTAGTTATCGGCTTACCTGTAGAAGACGTTGCAGAATTCATGCCAAGCTTTATGGACGAGCTTTATAGAGGAGCTTTATAGAGGAGCTTTATAGTCGAGCTTTATAGTCGAGCTTTATAGTCGAGCTTTGGCTATGACTGTGTGTAACACGTGTTTACATATCAGACTGTTCGAGGTACAACATGGAGCGGTAGTTGAGGATAAGCTGCGCTGTGGCTGGACGCCTTCAAGACAATAGCTATCAGCAGTAAAAAAAGTATAAAAATAATAAAAATAGAGCCATAGAGCCAAACAACAATAGGGGGATACATTATGTCTTTCACACCAGAAATCGGATTGGGTTACACCATCTTGCGTCGCGCAGCACTTTCACCGGAGCGCAAGGCGTTAACCTTTGAGGGTAAGACCTCGACCTTTGGAGAATTTGGTCAGCGGATTCGTAAACTTGCAGCACTGCTTCGTGCTGGCGGCGTCTGCCGGGGGGACCGTGTCGGTTATATAGGTCTAAACCACCCAGCGTTTTTAGAGGCGCTCTATGCCTGCAGTTGCCTGGGTGCGATATTTGTGCCGCTTAACTTCCGGCTTACCGGCCCCGAGATGCGTTATATAACCAACGATGCAGGTATCCACACGATGCTTGCCGACAATGGTCTTAGATCATTGGTAGATCAAGAGCGAGATAATTTGGTATGCCAACGTTATATCAGTATTGAAGACAAGGCAGCTAACTGGGAATCCCTAGAAAGCCTTTTGCAGGATAGCCAACCGCTTGAGTTGATTGAGCAGGTCGATGCCGATGAAGTGGCCTTTATTATGTACACCTCAGGTACCACTGGTCTGCCCAAAGGCGCCATGCTGACTCACGGTAATTTGTTTTGGAACAGTGCCAATACTGCCTATGGCGAAGACTTTATGGGCACCACAACGCTCACCTGCGCACCGCTATTTCATATCGGCGGGCTCAATGTCACCACCTTGCCATCCTTGGCTCGGGGAATTGAAGTCGTACTGATTCGATCATTTGACGCTGCTGAAGTATTGGCTGCCTTGGAAAAGTATCAGGTGTCCACTATGTTTGGCGCGCCGACTATGTTTTTAATGATGAGTCAGCACGATAGTTTTGCCAGTACAGACTTAAGTCATATTGGTGCCTTTGTGGTCGGCGGTGCACCAGTGCCGGTACCGCTGATTAATCTCTATAGCGATCGCGATGTGCGTTTCTGTCAGGGTTATGGCCTCACCGAGACATCGCCTTTTGCGACCATGCTTGAGACCAGTATGGCACTTGAGAAAGTCGGTTCGGCAGGGCGGCCACCTATGTTTACTGATGTGCGGATAGTTGACGGTGAGAATAATCCGCTGCCCGCGGGGGAGCATGGCGAAGTCTGTGTTCGTGGACCCAATGTGCTTAAAGGTTACTGGAACCGTCCCGAAGCTACGGCCGATGCCATAGATGCTCAAGGATGGTTTCATAGCGGTGATATAGGCTATTTCGATACTCAGGGTTATCTGTTTCTCTGTGATCGAGTCAAAGATATGGTTATTTCCGGTGGCGAAAATATCTACCCCGCAGAGGTGGAAAGTATTCTCTATGGTCATAGCTCGGTGGTTGAAGTCGCTGTGATTGGCCTGCCCGATGAAAAATGGGGTGAGGCGGTTACTGCAGTGGCAGTGTTAAAGCAGGACGCCACCTTAGACCTTGAGGAACTGCGTGAGTTTGCCAGCCAGAGTTTGGCGAAATATAAGCTGCCGAGCAGGCTCTATTTTCTCGATGAGTTGCCGCGCAATCCTGCGGGTAAGGTGCAGAAGTTTAAAATTAAAGATGAGCTGGTTGGTTAGGCTAGGGTGGGGCAGGGCTGGTAAAGGCCAGTAGGGTGTTGTTGATTGATGCTGCGTACTGCAAGGAGATCCTTCGGTTCGCTGCGCTCTCTCAGGATGACAGAGTTGATTGTTAGCTCGACCACCACCTTGTCATCCTGAGCGCAGCCGAAGGATCTCCCTTAGCAAACTTCAGTTTTTCCTCGGGCATCTTCGCTTGCCAAAACAGCCCTGAGCCCAAAGTAAAAGTTCTTAACTTTTACAATAAAAGCCCTGAGCCCAAAGTAAAAGTTCCTAACTTTTACGAAAAAAGCCCCTGTACAAACCAGCGATCCGTCCCAGCCTGTTTAAACAACCAATACCGCGAACCCTCATTATCGCAGGCTAAATAATAATCTCGCTGCTGGTCGCTCTGCCACCAGTTATCACTGAGCCTCCGTGGGCCGCTTAAAATATACAGCGGCTGACGCCAAAACAACTGCTGATTGCGCAGCTGAAGAGCAATAGGCTTGGGTAATAACCAGAGAGGTTGCAGGCCACTATGGCCAACAGTTACTGGCTGATGTTCTCCTGGAGCTACAATTTTTCCCGCTTCTTCAGGTAAATAGTTATCGCCCATAACCGGTTGCTGAAGAGCCTCTGGACCCAGCCGTGCACTCAGACTATCAATTAATCGGTTGGTTTCTAAACGCTCTTCTCCAGCCGAGGTATCACCGAATAAATCCAGCCCCTCCGGCAGACCTTCAGCAAAGTCATCAGTGGATAAAATAATGGTCTCTATACTGCCAGGTAAGTTTATACGGTCCAGTTGCAAGCGGCTTAAATCGAGCAGAGTCGACCAGCTGTTTTGACTGCCAGAAAGAGTAATGCACATAGAGCTGTGATCGCCGATTAGCGGTTCAAAACGCCACTCAATTTTACGGCAGTAACACTGGCGAGCCTGTAGGTAAATACTGAGTCGTTGAAGCAGCGCTTTCATAGGAAATAGCAAGCCCTGCTTGCTCAAAATACCCTGAGGACTCTGCAATAGATCATGAAATGTTGCCGGCGGATTAAACAGTTTCAGTTGGCAGGGTTTCTCTCCGAGTAATAACTGCAATTGCTCTACTATTGCAGTGCCAAAGCGGCTGGCTAATTCAGCTCTAGGCAGTGCTAGCAAATCGTCTAAATAGGTTAATCCGAGTTGCTGGAAACTCTGCTGTTGGCGTTTGGTAACTCTGAGTAGGTTCAGTGATGTTCGACGAAACTGCTGTTCCAGTTCAATACTCTGCGGAAGTTCACAGCGAAAGCCTGGCTGACATAGCAAACGCGCAGCATAGGCACTACCGGCGATGCCCATAGCTACATCAGTACAGTGGTGTAGCAGTTTTGTTTGTAACTGTTGCAGCAACTGGCGGTAGCTGTGAAAAAGTTTTTCACAGCCGCTTAACTCAAGCCACAAACCCTTCTCGTCAATAATTACCACTGGACTAAAACTGTAGGCGATTAATGCCAGCTGTTGCAAGCGAGTTTTTTCACGCTCTGGTTGCCGTTGTAATGTCAGTAGCTCAGGACATAGAGCCAGAGCTGTAGAGAGTGATAGCTGGGGTTCTATACCAGATTGTTTAGCACTTTCACTGCAGCATAAAACACGCATTGCGTTATTTTCTTGAGCTACAACTGCAACTGGGACTTGTTTGCTATCGTTGGTTTCTGATTGATCGGAGAGGGCATCTATAGGCAGTAATGGAAAGTGTAGATAGAGCCATATTTTTTCTGGATAGGCGTTTGTTGCCCGGGCTGCTGTGGGTAAATTTGAAAATCCTTTTCGTCTATTTCCGTTTTCGCTATAACGCGAAGATTTCAGGCGTTGAGTCTCTGATCGCTGGTTTTAATGCGGGGAATATCGGTTGATATCGGAATAGCAGGGTAGACGCTATTAACTGGTAACTTAGCCAGAGAAACCTGAGAGCTGAGATCTTTACCCCGCGGAATCAGCAGTTGCTCCCCCGGTGCCACACCGCGCAGTTTTCGCACAGAGAGACGCAGGTTTTTTTCGCCGACAGAATCGACTTCTAAGCGCAGAGTGGCGGGTGATGAACCGGACTCTTGTCGGTTAGATTTTTGATTTCCAGACTGTTTATTATTAGAAAATAAAAAAGCCGCATGGCCACTGTCAGCCGCCGCCAGTTGCAGTTTGCGCAGATCGCTATAACTGGGCATTTTATTATCACTCCAGGCCAATAACAGCGCATTGTTGCGAATGCACTGTTCCGCGACCCAGAGCCACTCAGCAGCGCTTTTACTCTGCACTATAAGCACCTTCTGCAAAGCGATACCGGCGGCAGCCAATGCCGGAGCATAGGGTTGATAAGGTGGGTCGAGCCAGACACTGAGATGATTGTTTTGGCAGTAGTCTTTAATTGTCGGTAGTAGTAGCGAGAGCTCGCCAATCCCCGGACGTTGAACCAACAATTCGGTTAATGCAGGCGCAGGCCAGCCACCCTTTAATAGCAGATCAATTTGATCATTGCCGCTGGAGATACTGCGCTGTGAAGGTTTTTGGCTCTGTCCACGCCAGGTATCATGGCGGGCGAGGAGTTTGGTTATTATTTCAGTGTTGGGCATAGATGGGCGCTCTCGATATACTGTTAATATATACAGTATTCTGCCAAATGTCACTGGAGAATTTGATTTCAATACTGATCTTCGAATAGGGCAAGTGGGGCGGTTTTAATTCAATGATATTGAAGCCAAATCTTCTAAAGTGTTAAAGTAACCTCCGTTTTACAGCGTCGAGAAAAAAGGGCTATGGCCTCTAACACAGCAGCCGAACAGCAGATAAACCCAAACTGGAGCGTTTTTGCTCCGGCCCTTGTGGCTATTTTGCAGGCGGCGGAAAAAGATGGGGCTAATCAGCAGCGTCTGCTGCGCGATTCCGGCTTACAGCAGAGTCAGCTAAGCATCCCTGAACGCCGTTTTCCGGTAGTTAACTATTACAAGCTCTATCAGCTAGCTGCCGAAGCTTCTGGAAATCCGGATATAGGTCTTTCAGTAGGGCGCATTATTTATCTTAAAGGGCTCAACTTGCAGCTCTATACCTGTTCACTGTGTAAATCTTTTCGCGACTATCTCAATCTAATTCCCAGCACCCTAAAAATGCGTGGTGATATGGGTGAAACCACAGCCCATCGCGAAGGCAATTTGGTTGAGTTACGCTGGGAGCCACTTTTGAAAAGTAGTGGTCTGAAGCGCTTCTGTAGTGATGAGGTGCTCTCCGCATCTGCAGCCATAATCAACTCATTATGTGTGCGACCGGTGCCTGTAGTAAAAGCCAATTTCAGCTATTCTCAGCCCAAGGATACCACCCAGTTAGAGGCAATTTTTGGTCGAAATATTGCTTATAATCAGCCTTATAGTAGCCTGTTTTTTGACAGCGGCGCTCTGGACTTTCAGCTGCTCAAACAGGACTATCAGCAGGGGCCTGATCTGACTAAGCCCTTTAGTGAATTGTTTGAAAATGATCAGGCAATCGATGAATTCTTAGCCAACCTCAAGTCCTTTATGATGCGTCGCCTGCCCGAGGGCGAAGTGAGTATCGACAAGCTTGCCAGTCTAATGAATATCTCTCGACGCACATTGCAGCGCCGCCTCTCTGATCGCGGCACTAACTTTTTACAAGTACTTCAAGAAGTGCGTTCACGCATGGCGCTGCGCTATCTCTCCGATAATCGTCTGGGTATTACCGAGATTGCCTTTCTGTTGGGTTATGCAGATCAGGGCTCATTTTCCAGTGCCTTTAAAAGCTGGCACGGCATGTCCCCAAGAGATTACCGCCGCAAGTGAAAAGCCCGCAGGGCTTTTCATCCCGACAGAGCGAAGCGACGAGGGATCTCCAGTAGTTAAAAAAGCCCGCAGGGCTTTTCATCCCGACAGAATCCCTTTTTATGTCATCCCGACAGAGCGGAGCGACGAGGGATCTTCCTGCCAGTTCTTGAGATCTCTCACATTCGTTCGAGATGACAGTTGGGTGCTTCGAGATGACAGTTGGGCGCTTCGAGATGACAGTTGAGTGCTTCGAGATGACATT
>Ga0209092_10000132_pt1 | contig 68137 bp, 43 predicted proteins | sample FraStrMetagenome_FD_187446 | JGI IMG/M metagenome (GOLD analysis project Ga0209092, IMG submission 187446) | Marine eukaryotic phytoplankton communities from Arctic Ocean - Fram Strait ARC3M Metagenome (SPAdes) (version 2) | ecosystem: Environmental > Aquatic > Marine > Oceanic | place: Fram...
ATCAACATACTCATTTTGGTGTAGAATCCTACCTTAAAAAAAGGGGAAAATAAGGACCATTCAGTAATATAACCATTTCATGGAAGGGGCATTGCACCCGCCCTGGTCAGGGGGGCCCACAGCCGATAATTATAGATACGACAGTGACGATTCTTTGGAACTGTTCCATGTCTTATTTAGCCGTTATATATTTTTCGCTGGAATATAAGATAATAATTAACCCTCCCCCATAAGCACAGATCTGAATTTCAAGTTGAGTTTATTTATTAGATGTATGCCTTTGAACTTTGTGACGTACAGTCCTGTCGAAATTAAATAATATGCTATTGTCATCCAGGGCAAGTGACGAAGTAGAAATTGTGAGAACGCTTTATCCTTGTGCTCTCATTGTGGAGGATAAAGAAGGCAATGGGATACATATAAAGCTGACTTTGGTGCATGGTGCAGGTTTCACAGATAAATTACCAGAGTTGAAAGTGAATCTTCACCTGCCTAGCGCATATTTACCAGACAATGAAGAAATTGAAAATGCAGTACCTTTGGAAATTAGGACTTTGACTTTCTTTGCATCATACAATGATAAGAAACTTCCCATATCAGATTTCTCAAAGGAGACCATTAAAAACCTAGAGTTGCTGCAAAACAAGCTTCATCGAGCTGCCACAGAAGTAATCAACGATTTAGAACGCGAGGTTGTCTTTGAGGTACTGACATTGTTGCAGGAAGGAGTCGATAATGTCGATGACAAGGCTTTATTTGAAACGGAGCAGAAAAAAGATGATGTAAAAATTAGTGAAGAAGTATCAAAACCGAAACCGAACGCGCATATTGACAGAATTGAAACGTTGAGTATTTCAAGAGTTTTAATTAAATGGCATCATATGCTTCCCGGTCGCCAACACGCAAAAGAAACAGCTGTATGGAATGCTCTTGAAAGCAAGAATATCATATTTTCAGTTGTGTGTCTAGGAAAGCCATCGCTTTGTATTGTCGAGGGTGACACAAATGAGATACGTAGATTCATTTGTGAGTGTGGAAGGCATGGAAAAAAAGCACAAATAATACAAGATGAGATAATCAATGATGAATGCAACCATAATAACGCAAAACAACGAAGACCAAAATACTTAAACCCGATCGGAAGTAAAAAAAATGAAAAGACGGACTTGAGTGGGTTCAAAACCGAGCTTTTAAGAAGGTATGGCGAAACTTGGGTTGTAGAAGCATTAAGAGAATTCACATCGAAATAAATATAAAAAAGACAGTAACCCTAAACGGCTATTTGTATATATATATTTGGAAAACTGTATCATTATAAAACATTAGGCCCAATATAAATGTGTTAATTTGAATGCCTTCTCACGTTTGCATCCGATTATGCGGATTGCTACTTCAATATCACGTTCTTTCTGCTCTTTTGCCATTTCCTGATCATCTAAAATAGTAAAAATTTCAACCACTCGTTGGGGGTTCGTTAATTTTGCTAGAAACTCATCTTTGTTCAAAGAAGTGATTTTCTTATCTATTGCATATTGGAATTGGAATTCTTCACAATACTCGTTTGGTTGCTGCTTTGCTCGACGTTGAGGCGATTCATTATTTACTTCCGTCCATCCTTCAGTTGCTTCATTTTCATTTTCAAAATGCCATGTTTCCATTTTCAACATAATGAAGCCTTCTTTAACTCCTTGTACGTTCATGACTAGCCAACCGCTTAATCCATCTCCCAAGATTCCACCTCTGTGATCCATGTGACCACTTAGTAGACAATTTGAACTTGGTTCCCTGCCGCATACAGCGTCGTAGGTACCGTCACAAATTCCGGGTCTTGCATCCAATGACCAACCTGATCCAGGTATAACATCCTCACCTAGTGCACGTCCTCGCAGGAACGTCTGCTCTGATTTATTTGAGAAAGCACTAGATTGACTGAGATTAGATTGTGTCAAAGTGTCTATATCAAGGCGCCTATTGCTAACAACCTCGCGAATGTCAAGTTCATCGTCCGGTGGATCCAATTCAGGAATTGGAACATTAGGACCTGAATAAAGTATGTCTTCTTTTTTCTCAGGAATGTAACCATCAGGAGTAGGTTTGACGATCTCTACAATACTATTGTTTTCTGCATTTGCTCTGGGGGTAAATTCAGTTCGAGCTCTTAAAGGAAGAGAACATACACGTTCTGGTAGTAACTCTAACCTGGAAAATTCTTCACAAAATCCTTCTGATGGGTCGATTTTGAGTTCACGAACTTTCGTTTTAATATCGTTATAGTAGTCTGTAACATGCCAATATTCAGAACTTAAAGGAAATCCTTCGAAAATTGTGTTCTCGCTCCACTCATTGATTGCTCCGGAGAGAGCAACCAAAACAGTGAAAGACATGATACGGCTTCTGAGCTGATGAAATCTCCATCCAGGGTGCCATTTTGCTGTTCCACCAACAGCATCTCCTTGTTTCGTTGGTGGATCTACATCAGATCTATCTATCCAACATGTTGTCCTATATTTTTTATCTTTCTCATCACACAAAGCACTGCTTTCCAAATCACATTTCAGAAATCGACTTGCCCATGGAAGATCTTTTGCTTGAACTTCATTCAAAGTCAATGGAATTCCATGAGAACCAGATCCAATGTCACCAACATCAGCCCCAACTTTTTCATGGAGCATTTGAAGCACTTCAAACGACCCTCCCCATAAGAATGGTGGGCGTTTTCCAGCCAGCAAGGCCTGGCGATAATATAAATCTAAGAAATATTTTTCTCTTTCAGTCATTCCTGAATCCCAAACTAAAATATCAATTTCATCTCCATAGATGCTTCCACTTCCAAGAGCACTTTGTAATGTTCCTAAACCTCCCTGAGCTAGATTTCGTGTAATCAAGGTTACCCCCATTCGTTTAAAAATTGGTTCCATAAAACGATGAAAAGCCATCATATAGCTCTGTTGAAAATGGTTTCTATTTTGAATTAAATTCAAAGTAAAAAATGAATCAGAATGAATGCCACATCTTCATATTATTGTGAGAGGAAATTCATGATACTCACCCATGTCCAGCTGCAGAAGAATGACCTCCCATGACTACCGTAAAAGTATCTTTAGTCATCATTGCATGTAATAACCTACGAGACAAACCTTTCATAGAATCTCTTGTTGACCATCCACCACCTTGATCAAACTTTGCTTTATCAGGGGTTTCACCCTGCTCTAAATCCAACAAATCCACATGAAACATTTTAGATCTTTCAAGTTTTTCCATAGAAGTTAGCCCTTCTTTCCCATAACCATATTCGGTGTATATAGCTTCTTTGGCTCTTTCAACTAAATTTGCTGCTGCATCCAAAAAATGATTCACAAACCTATATTAAAATGTTACATAATTTCAATTTAGGAGTGAAGCAATCCATAAAAAGCAAACGTGAATTGAGAAAGCAAAATTACACGGTCAAAAGAGGATGGTATAAAAGAAATGGACTTACACTGCATCTTCTTGCCATGCATTTTCAGGAAATTTGTCGTCTGGAATATCGCAGTTAGGATAATCACCACAATAATCTTCAGTTGGACGTATATCTTCAGCTCCATCCCAAAAACCCCATTTTCCCCATTCCGGAATAAGGTTTTCATTTGTATGAAACTCAAATGTATCTTCTTCTTGTTCCTCATCTTGATCTACAATATTTTCAGCAACAGCTTCATCATTGGTGAATTCACTTTTGTCTTCAATGGATTCATTTAACTCTACATCGTTAGAGCCCTCATCTTGCCCTTCCAATGTTTCCTCAACCTTTTCGTCATTAGTTTCTTCGCCTTCATCAAGATTTTCTTCGTTGACACCCTCCGCTAGATCTTCAGCACTTGTGTCAATATCTTTATCATTATCGTTCTCATCTAAAGAAACATCAATTTGATCTTCAATGTCTTCATCTAATGCTTTTTCGTTGTCTTCGTTTAATACTTCGTCTATGTATATTTCATTTGTAGTTGAATGATCTTTCAGTTCTACTGTCTTCAAATGAACTTTGCTGTCACCATGTCCTATAGTTATAGAATAACCCATCAGAGCTACTACTATCAAAAGTGAAGAAGAACCGATAAGACGCGTCATGTTTTTCACGTGCCAAAATGTTTTCGTCTTCTTTTTCTTGTTACTGGTATTTGATCCAATTCTCGACGTTGAAGTACTAGATGGTGTACCCCCTACTACCAGTTTCTCAGCCTCTTCCATCTCGAGGGCGTTATCATTTTGAGGGAGTTTCATTTTCCTGGATGCCTTTCCCTTTCATAGACCAGACCAATGTTTTGGTGCTTACAATCTAATGTGGCTACTACTTGTCATTTATTACTTATCCAAAATTTTCTTTTGATCTTGTATCCGTGATATTGATTCTACATAGACAAAGTAAGTATTCCACACGGCTCTATTCATAATACAGCAGGATGCATATAGCTGATCAACGGCTGTTTGTTTTTAATTTGTGTCGCGCAATTCGTGTACGTATATGTATGAGTATGATACGGTGTAAAACCATAGGTCGTTTTTTAAGTCTTGCTTGTTGTAGGTATGACGTATATAGAACGTAGACTAGTACAATAACCTATCTCTATATTTTAGTTATCTGCTTGTTTTCAAACTATATAATTATAGAGCTTTAATTTATCACAAAAAGGGGCAAAATCCCTTCGAGATAAACGCTTGGAAAGGTTGGATTATGTCCAACATTATCCCCCCTGACACTTTTGTACTGTGTCTGCTATTCGCATTCGTTTGCTTCTTCCCCAGAAAACAACATTTTGGAGGATCAAAAACCAATCTTAACATCAAACACCGTGATGATGATATTGTGTCTGATATGATTTTCGCGAGAAGTAATCTTATGATAGAAAAGCTGACGCAAGTTAGAGATGAAATTTTGGAGGATGTAAATGAATATGTAAGACAACAAGTAAAGTCAATTTGATGTTTTCAAATGTGGATTCATTATATACAGTACATGACACAATAAAGCATCCTCGGAAAACACAAAAGGATTCTGTCATTTTTGCAGTTAAAGATCAAAAGAGTGCATTCAATTTTAGCAATTTTTGAATGTTTTGGTATCTTATCATAAATCTTGCTGCACTACCAATAATTTTGTCGTTTTTTTGAAAATTCTATTCTGTCAGATGGCTTGAACTTGTGCTCATCAGCAGTATGGCGCAAACATCCAGTTACGCAGGACTTGAATCTGGGACATCTTAAAGAACACAAAGATGTTTGTTATAATCTAGTACTTATCTCAACTACTATGTAATAGATGTTGTTTTTGTCTAAAAAGGTGATTATATTCACATTATAAGTCATTATTCTATTATTCTAGTATTATTCTAGTATTATTCTATTTATGACAATTTCAATATCAAATATACAATATGAAATTTTTCGTTTGAATGTTTGTGTCTGGGCCTTGCTTGGACCAACCCCAATGCACTGAGTGTCCATTGGCTTATCAGGTTAATCTCCACGCTGAATTTCTTGCTTCAAGATCCAAGCAACATACAATATCCAATGAGCCAGTGTTCATGGGATGCCACTTGTTCTTCTATAATTGATGATGCTACATACAAAGAAGCAAGGGATGATGAAGGCAAATTTTAACAACAGTGAAGAAAACAGCAATCAAAACCATGATTATGGTGACCACAATGAAGATGCCTCCAACAGCAACAATGAATCTGACAACTTTATTACAAGCATGTCTGATAACTAAGAGAAAATGTGCCTTAGTATACATAGACTTGAACCAGATTAAACTAATACAAAGTTGAAAGGATGATAATTATGAATTTTATTTTAGATTCGTATTTTGATAGTTGTAGCAAACACTGTATATTGCAAATGAATGAAGCAAAGAATGGTGAAGATGAGATCAATAACATTGGGAATAAGAATAAAAAAACTTAATGTTTTTAATGCAGTATCAACAAAGCCAAAAAGAAGAAAAATGATGATGATGCAAAATCACATAAAGAACATAGGAGCGCAGAATATGATCCATATGCAGAAAGCAACATGGACATTGAAATCAATGATGAGCCTAAGCATAACCTAGTGTCATATACAGCAGTACGCACATGATATATAATGATTAAATGAATTAAATCATTATTTACGCGTCATAAATATATATATATATAGAAATAAAACAAATATATGTTTCAAAATAGTTCTGATACAGATCCATGTTCAAGGGCAAGACCCAAAGCTTTCCTCCATGTCAGAGGTTGACACACTCAAGGAATGTCAGAGAACATTCGTTCAAGTTCTAAAGATGCATAATCAAGTGAGATGTGTTCCAAGAGAGAACAGCTCGTGGTTGAAAGTCAAAGACGTGGTGCTTGGCCAGCACAATGTTGTACTTACAATGAATTGGTATGCTCTACAAAGAGCTACTAGATGAATGTAATTGTGGTGTAAAAGATGTATTGTATAGTATACGCAGTATGTAATAATTTGGTAAAATAACAAATTACTATTTAACTCACAATTTGGTTCACATCAACAACAGCCACCCCCAACACCAACACACCAAACAACATGTGTTACGTTGACACCTATCTCCAGCATAGGTCAGTTGCTTTCCATAGGGAGTTTGCTGTGTGGTAAGAATATTTATATGTCTTTTTTTGTGCATTGCTAATTCTACTAATGTTCCGGTTTTATTTTTGGTTGTTCTCCTATTGTATTCATTGGGAGATGATTGGAAATGATTTTTTTTTGTGCCTAGTAGGAATTCATTTGCAATTGGAACCAGCATTCCTAGGTGATTCGCTGTGATTGGGAGAATTGTGTTTCTTTTCTATATTAGTTCAGATGTAAGTGCTTCTGAGGTTGAATTCGATTTTGCATGGTCATCTATTTAAAATTTTTGATTCTCATATGTTTGATGATGTGTTTTCATGTTTTGTGATAGTTTTTGTAGGATGTTATTGGTTGGTTGGATTAGTATGGAGGGATGATTGTTACGTCAATAAGGGTTGTGCCTTATACACGGATAATGGATTAGAGTAAACTAATACAAAAGTTGAAAGGATGATAATTATGAGCTTATTTTAAACTGACTAGACTAAATTCATAACTTAACATACAGGACATATTAAACACATATTGGAAACCACACAGTTTCCATGGCGAGGGCAGCTGGTACTTGTGGGCCAGACAGATGACATCTGGTCTCTTATTCCATATTGTGAGGAGGAAGGCTTTGATGATTTTGTTTTTATTATTTTTAATGTCATCTATGCATCGTTATATGCGTATTCATATCTAGCTATTAAATTGGAAGCTAGCTTTTTTATTCTAACTATTAAAGTCGCAGCTATAGTTTTAATTAGTCGATCACATCTAATTGTAGACTAATTTAGCTGGATCATAAACTGTATATTGCAGTTGTTTTATGTGGTTCTGAAGCTGAATTTAATGGATGTTTGATAAATACGTCTCCAGGCCTCATTTGGGTTACTTTTTTGAAAATACGCGTTTGTTCTTGATGAACATCACTTTTGGATGAGTCTGAGATTATTGGGAATATCTTTTTGCATATAGTGAACAAGACCGCGTCTCCGATTCTATTGTGCAGTTCTTTCTTCCCATTTTCTTTGCATTTGAAGAAATGATCTCCAAATTTGTCCATGTGTTTTCTGCATGAGCATATTGATTTATCAATGCTAAAATGGTTGGTTCTATTGGTTTGACTGCTTTGACCAAATGGAATAGAGGTTAGGACACTTAGAGTTGATGGTAGGTGTTTTTGGATCAATGGTGGAAGTGATATCCATGATTTTTGTTGTGGATTTGTTACAATTTCTTGTTGGATAGTCTTTGCTTTGGTGACCAGTGGTAGCTGATATGATATAGATTCGATTTGGAGAAGTTTGTATCTTTGATCTATTTTGAGATTTTTTGCCTGTATTTATGGAATACATTGAGGTTAGATATCTTCCAACCTTTAAATGACACTGTGTGGTATGTTGGTAGTGTTACGTGTGTGTCTTTTTTGAGGTTTTCATGGAATGGATTGTGGTTTCATACCATGTTTCATTATTCTGATGGTGTGTGCTAATGGAATTGTGAATGTTTGGAGTGCCCTGGCCTCTATATCATGGAATCCTAGGCCAAATAAATCAGTTGGCGTTGTTGTGATCAACCAAGCATGCTACAGTAGGTTAGTGGTGTGGATAAATTGTTTTGTTATTTATTTGACTGTGGATGTGAAGTTGTTTTTTAGTGTTTGTTTGTATTGGATTGATTTTCATTATGAATCATGTCTGTGAATAGCAGGCGCGTTGTGCATATTGCAATTTGAGGGCCCGTTATGAGATTATGGATGGCTTCTACTGCATTTCTAAGTTTCTGGATTGTCTTATTTTGTAGAAGGTTGCAAATTCAGTGTTGCCAATGGGGTGTCCTAATATTCTGGTGCCTGTTACAATTTTGCCCTTGGATTGCCCACCACAATAGGCATTCAGACAATATGCGAGGTTTTGTTGGTATATTGGTGGAAGAGATTGAATTGGAATGGTTCCGTTGGTGGAGGTAAGGATGTTTCACTTCTGTGGCTTTAGTATACATCTGAGCCAAGTTCTTTGAAACTGCCTACAAAAATCGCAAGTCTTCATACTATATGATGCTTACTGTTGTATCATTGATGTAGCTCATGATTAGGGCTCAGGTCCCTTCTCCGTCACTAGTACATAGAAAGATATGAGTACGATAATCCTTAGGTATCAAATTATTGAAATAAGATAGACAGAATAAGAATCAATAGATTGCTCATACAATAAATATAAGCAATATTGTAACCAAGTTAAAGACAACGATACAAAAATTGTCTTTTTATTGTGAACTGAGTGTTACCTTAAGAATTTTGATCTGGCCAACATTGTTGACTGTCCTTGCCAATTTGAGATCGAATTTCCATTACATATTTTACAGTGTTTCCATTGTAATTACATTTACTGCAATAGTTATCTACGCCACAATCTGAACAAGTTGCAAATTTTGCTGCTTTTTCGATAATTATTAAATCCCAAATGAACAGGAATAACTTATCTCTTACTAGTGAATCAAGCACAACTTCGTCTAGCTTCCGGAAACCAGTATCGAGAAGAGTTTTCACAGCGACAACGGGGACTGGCACTGGATGTTGATACCATTTATAACGTTTCCATTCGGATTTGACTGCCATTTGTTGCGCTCCCCACCTTATACAAAATGAAGATTCAAATTATCTTTCATAAAAACAAACTAAACGGGACATCAATTATCAATAAAGGCACTTACCACATAGTTCCTGTATTTTCATTGATACTGGATACTACAATTGTTACAGGATGCTTTCTATCACTAGACTTTACATTTCTATCGCGTATCATGGCATCCTTTGCATTTATTATTTTTCTTGCACATTCCATGTAATCCATATCATTCAGTTCTCCTCTCCACTGAATAGCCTGGAAAGGCTCATTATTTTGGACATCTACACCCAATTGCTTCAAGTAAAAATCCACGATATCATAGTGTTCCTGTATGAAACGAAAATGTTTCTGTCTCATTTTATTAGCCGAATCAAGTATATCCTTATACTTATTCAAAGCTTGATATCGAAGATTGTAAATTTCTATGATGGTCATAATGTTGCCTTTTGTGTTATCTAGGATGATATTATCAAAGATAGGTATCTGAACTTGATTGAAAAAGGACACAAAATCTTTGCAATCTAATCTCATGGGTGCCATACACATTTGATATGTCGTTATATTAGATCTTGCGATCGACATTTCCCATTTGTGCCCTGAGGATGCGAAATGCGGCAGTGCGCCTAGTGCAGACAAACGTGCATTCTGAAAAGTTTCAAAGCTCACAATTTTAGCATGATATTCTCTCAATAAATTCATGTCATAAACATCACCTAGTCTTAGATGTGGCTTTGAGGTTTTTTCAAATTGTTTCTGTATTCTAATGTGATCACAAGGATAAAATGCTCCATTTAATATACATGGTTCCACAAATGTTGCATTCATTTGCTTCGCAAGAACAAGGAGTTGAGATATCGCCTTTGTATAGCATGTGAACCCATCTCCATATGAAGTTACATGTATCCAAATCCCATTGGGATCCAAAGACTCTTGATATTGTTTTTGGTATTCTTTTTGCACTTTTAATTCGCTAAATCGGACATTTGTTTGGATCAATCTGATTAGTTCATTGAAACTAGCCATCACAAGCAATGTCGCAATAAGGTAGAGGGTTTTCCTGTGCACATTCATGTTCTTATGGTTTCACAATTTTTATCGTGTTCTCGACGTTATAATGTCATTCTTTCAATGCTCTTGTTGGGGTTTGCTCGAGCGTTTTTGTTGAGATGAGACAAGAAGGTACATCATAATAAGGTTTCTACGTAAAACAAAAATTCAATTTGATTTTCTGGTTTCAGGCAGTATTTTAATAATTTTTGTCAGAAATCTTAACTTTTTCATCAACGAATCACTCTCTTTCTTTCATCTAAGACGCTTTCGTCCACAATCTAATAATAATTTGTTAAAAGTTCGTTTACAAAATTGACCATTCAAATTAAAAAATACCGCCATTCTAACTCCTTCAAAACAAAATTATCTCTTAAAAGTGGAAATAACTGATCCTCCAAAACGTAAAAATCTAAATGATCTTCACAGCAATTCAAATACTCACTCACATAAACACTTTTGTGATTATGAAGAAACACACATTCTAGAAAAAACATCTCCCAATATGATGAAAAATTCAAACAAACTTGCATTCATATCTTTCTTTGTGAAACAATAACAATTATGTTTAGGGTATTATACAATAAATTATGAAAATAATATATGTCTTACACAGAAGACAATGATAGAGATATGAAAAAACAGACGAAATTATGAGATATTCAACAAACAAGGATGTTACACGCAGTCGATAAACTGAACACCAGCATATCCTCCGTCGGGCATGCTATTCCATAACTCTGGATTGTTGACAATCCCAGACGATTGTCCATTATTAGTGTTCCAATCACCGTTTCTTATGATTGGTCCTCTCGAATAAAGTAGGAAGTTTCCAGCATCGGCACTGCTCCCTATAGCTGAATAAAAATCGACATCGTTTGATGAGTCCTGTAGATCATCTACTGTGGTATCACCAATGCTTCCACTCCCGCCATTTCTTACTAATTTAAAATCAGCAGTCCCATCTTCTTCCGTATAGAACTCTCCAATGAAGATTTTATCTAGAACTGGATGACCACCAAGACGTAACCAATACACAGTGTATAGATTCCAGTCATGATTAGTGACTACTTTCACACGAATCTTACCATTGGACTCACATACATTGATGACACCTTCCGTAAGGTCATCACCAGCACAAGGCGGTTGCCCATCAAGATGAGTAGTGTTGTGAAAAGAAGATCCAGTACCATAGACAGCTGAAGTATCAAAACCCACTTCACTGCAACGACACAAATCTCCTGTTATTTGAAAATAAATGTGGTTTATGTTGAATTGTATTTCTTTTTACAAACGAAGAATACATCTTGTTGTAACGTACCAATGAATACACCTGCAAAAGATTTTGGTAGAAATGATACTACAATCATCATGATAAAAAGCATCAAGCTATTGAAAGGAGTCATCCTCAACACAATATGATCTAGATCTTCGAAAAAAGTGAAAAAGACAAAGATACTTGAAATGTGTCTTGTTTCTTTTGTTTGAATCTGTTTCAAAGCTGCTCTGAAATTCTTACACTTTTAATTAGAAAGAAGATGTCAAATACTATGGTATGCGTAACATGTGATACGCTGACAACTCAAATTAAAAACGTCAAGATTCCTACATTAAATTCTATGCTGTAGAAATGCAGAGCAATATTTGTTTATTATTATTATTATTATTATGTCGCCATCCTTGCAGACTCCATTTCGTGCTTTCATGTCATATCTAAAAGTTCTGGTTGCATCAAGTGAAAAAGAAATCTCTAAATAATGGCATGTTGTCTCTTTTGCTTCTCATCTGAAAAGATGAGCGCAGATGAAATGCAAGGTAAATATGGATCTCAATATGCTAAATTTGCAGACTTTGAAGCAGACAAATTTGACATTACCATGTGTAACGCACCAACAACGCAGCCTGGCTGCTGGTGCACTTCGATGCTTTGTTTTTGTCCAGCTCAAATTTACATAAGAAAAAAGGCTTTGAATCATTTGGAACCGGATTCAGGTTGGAGCAATTATATTTGTTGCCAAGGGCAGTTTGGTGGATGCTGCTGTATTGAGCCTGGAAAATTGGGAGAAAAGTCTTGCCCAGTACTTTGCATGTGTCTTGAGGCAAGTTTATGTCCAGGAATGGCCGTGAGTGCAACAAGTGGAGTTATTAGGGACAGATATAACTTGGGCCTCGATGAAGACGATGTGCGTTTGATTCGATGCAACAACTGCCTACAATGCTTTGCCCTGTGTGCTTCCTGTCTTAACATATGCATCGATTTTGAAGGAGATGATTGTGCAGTATACATCATTGATGCTATTGCTGACATCACATTTTGTTGTATAGCAAGCTGCATGACAGTGCAAGTAAATCATGAGATCAATATGAGAGAAAAACAAGGCATTTCAGCTCCCATTTCTATGGGAATGAGACGGTAAATTATGTGTCTCAATATTCCTTCTTCACATTTACATTTTCATCTATATAAATGTAAATAAAATATGGCCCCACCAATTAAAATCAAATAGGAGAACAGATTTATATCGTTTGCAAGAAACGAATGTCCTACTGAAAATAAAATAATTTCGTCTTTACTTTATACTTGTCAGAATGACTAGAGATCGACTTGAAAGTAAATCCTTTTTCTAGAGAATTGCTTTTAGAATTTTTTTAATTTTTGTTGTTGAAATACTGATGAAAAACATAATGCGAGCAGTACCAATAAGGATTCAACTCAAATTTAATCTTTGTCAAAAAGCATTAATTCGATAAATGCAATATATAATAAATCTGTTTGTTAACCAGCGGAAAATGTTGTATGCCAACATAAAGATAAGATTTAAAATGCAATTATATCAAGCGCAGAACTCATCTTATCACAACCGCGGAAATTCATAGTAGGAGTTAAATGATGCTTTGATACTTATTTCTGTCTATGGATGAATAATCGATTCAAGGAATCTTAGTTCGCTTTTTATTTGGAATCACTTTTTGATTTCGAAAGGGAGAATTTTGTTTGTTGTCTAAATACAATTTTAAAAATATCATATCCCATATGATAAATAGCACATTTATTCTACTTTATGCATATGTGTTGTCTCTTTCTTCCTAATTGTATTAATACTCGTGGGACTAAAACAATATCATACTAACTTATTGATTCACGGCACGGATGAGTCTCCGCATACAAACACAAAATTGACTCTTTATTGTGAGATGATAGACATGTCAATCATTAGAAGGATAATCCTTGCAACTTCCATTCTGCAGAGATATGGATACTTCATACATGCGAAGAATATTGTACCCACTCCCCAAAGTCTGATTCCAGGATTAATTTTTCATGGTGAAATACCCTTTCAAAGTGACATCTCAAGCACTTCAAGGCCAACTTCAGGTTCAAATGAAATCATTTCTAAGGAAGAAATTGATTTTGAGCCTATTGAGCTACCAAGCTCCCTAAAATCGCTTCAAGTTCATGCCCGCATCATTGATGGAATCTCCGAAGTAACAATGGTGCAGCATTTTTTTACACCAGAGTTTTTCCAAGATGATTTTGTTTTACGAGAAGCAACTTATCAGGTACCACTGGACGAGTCAGCAGCAGTAACAAAATTTCGAGCAGAGATTGATGATAGAATCGTTGAAGCTGTAGTAAAAGAAAAAAATGATGCCCGCGAAGATTTTGAAGAAGCTTTACAAGATGGAAAATCTGCTTTTCTTGCTGAACAATCAAGAGCGGATATTTTTCGAATTAGTATTGGCAACGTCCCAAAAGGAAAATTAGTGAAAGTAACTCTTGTTTATGTAGCTTCTCTAGAATCCATAGATGGCGATACAATACGGTTTTTCTTTCCTAACGACTTGGCCGAAATATACGATCCTATTGGCAACAGCGAAGCGCCTATTTTAGATGGACAAGACTTTATGGAGAATGGTCTCAGTATAAATGTGGAGGTTTCCATGGCAGCAGATATTTTAGGAATTAAAAGTTTGACTCATGAGATAGAGGTCAATTTTGATGGAGATAACAGTGGAAATGCACTTATCAAAGTTACAGATCCAGACATTCAGAAACAAGATCTCGCAGTTTTAATAACAACAACTACTAGTTTCGAACCTCTGGTTTATATTGAATCATCACCGGATTATGGATCAACAGCTATAATGCTTTCGATTGTACCAGAAATATCTCAAGAAATACTCGATATACAAACCAAATCAGAATATATTTTTATCATTGATAGATCTGGCTCTATGTCAGGCGAAAATATGGAAAAAACACGAAAAGCCATGTTTTTAGTTCTTGATCAAATTCCTGATGGCTCCATATTTAATATAATTGGATTCGGTTCTACATTCGATGTATTATTTAGTGAAGGAAGTCAACCTATATCAGTTGAATCATCCCAACTACTTGCAAAAGAATACGTTACTCAGATGCAAGCTGATTTTGGCGGAACGGAACTTTTAGATCCTTTGCGCTATGCTCTTGGAGGGATTGACATGCCCGTTCTCTCAACATATGATCGCATTGCCTTTGTTCTTACTGATGGGGCAGTATCTAATACTAGAGATACCATTGAATATGTTAGAAACTTTAGCTCAAATGGACGTGTTTTTGCTCTAGGAATTGGCGATCATGTGAGTTCGTTGTTGGTCAGAGGCATCGCACGGGCTGGAAAAGGTACATCCGAATTTGTCGACGGAGATAGTCTTGATGCTATCAAGGATACAGTTGAGAGACAAATGCTAATTGCGTCCCATCCAGCATTATCAAATGTAATGATTGATTGGGGTTATATAGATGAAATGCCAGGCTCTCAAGCTCCATATCTTGCTCCGAATCTGATTAATGGAAAGAGATTTTTAATCTTCTACATTGTGGAAGGTGAAGAAAATGTTCCTGACAAAATTCAAGTTACCTCTGACGTTGTCAATACACAAAATACGATTCAATACGAAATAGTATCTGAATTGTTCTTTCATACATCGAAAGAAGCTAGTGACGATGTCGAAAATAACTTAATTCATAAAATGGCATGTCGATCGTTGATACGTGATTTGGAGGAAGGAGAATCAAAACTACACTTAAAGGGGATATCTTCCCAGGAAAATATAGAGAGGGAAATTGCACGATTAGGAATAAAATACGAAATAGCTTCCTCCCAGACTTCTTTCATTGCCGTGGATAATGAGGGTTGGAATGAAAAGAAACGTTCTCAAAACGATTTATTTCTAGATGAGGACACAATGCTGACAAAAAGAGGATCTGTTGCTGGAAGAGCGAGCTCTTGTAGCACAGTACAATTATATGTTAATTTGATATTTGTTTTTTTCCTCACTTTGTTTTTCCTTCCTTTGTGAGAAACATAAACTAAGCAAATCAGATTATATCAGACGCTTTAAAATAAGATTTATTTTATTACTGCAGCATTTCTTTTCCACTCGTTTCTCAATGAATATTCCCACATGATCAATGGCAATGTGATCAAAATTTATTCTTCTTTTAATTTCTTCTACAAGTTTCCTACAAACATTCTCAAGATATATGAAGATAGATAAGTAAATGCATGAAGTGATTGATTCTTTCAACACAAACTTAAGTCCCTAAGACAAAAATGGTGAGACCGAAACTAATTTATTGGATTCTCTTCGATACATTGCAATTGACCACTTCACATTTTTACTGTTTCGATATAGAATTTAAGCGACAACCAGAGTTACATCATTTATAAATTAAATGCTTTTACGTCTAAGCACTTTACTACTTGAAAATTGAGATAAAGAAAGCTGCTTTATCGTCGCTGTAGGATACTCGATATCCTCACTACAGATCATTGTGAAGAGGTATGATACAGACTTCTTCATCCAGATTTTGCAATAAATGACATCTTGAAAATTATAATTTTTCGTAGTTATGAAAGGGTTCATGTTTTTGTTAAGGCTCTTGTTATTGTGCCAGGATATTCTAGCGTCTTGTTGAAAGTATAAATCGAGCTTTCTCATCATAAAATACCTACACCAGGAGAAAAGAAAGTCATAATCGTCGAAATAATTATATTCTTATAATGTAATCGAGCCCATTCTTGTAGTACTGGAATGTGAGACTTGAGCTAGGCAAAATTATCATTATGACACAAAGCAACCGAATTCGCCATCTTTTTCCTAATGGATTTGTTGCAAGGAGGAAGGAACCACTTTCATTCTAGTATCAGGAGGTTTTGAGAAATAAATGCAATAAATTATGTATTACTAACTTCACTAGAAGATAAATCTGATTGATTTTTAATTCGCATTTTCTTTTCCTTTTTTTTCTGCTTCGCAACAAATTCTTTCATTGTTTTGTCCAGTCGACACATAAACTCTTCCATTTCACCAGGTTGCAGACCAATGGCACATGCTGTTGTCAAATACGCATGGGGATAATTGTCTACTGAGCTCCCAAAACCATTAAATGGTATATCACAAATGGCTTTGAATTGACGGCGTGGTACTACCCTTGTTCCACTGACACACCTTGTGAAAAGCATGGACCCCAAATAGCTCAATTCTTTTCCAATACTTTTCCAATCAGTATCGTTCTCAATGGTTTCATTTACACCAACATCATGGGAAGGTAATAAAGAATCCAAAGTTATTCCAAAGGAGATTGTGTTATTTGGGCATTCAAGAATCCGGGCTCCATACTTTTGAGCCACCTCCTTCAATCTGCATTCAAATTGAGAAGTTAGATTCTGTCGTTTCAATAATAACGCCCTATATCCATTCAAACCCATTGAAAGCAGAGTTATAAATAGATCCACAATAGGAGACGAACTAGCTCGCCCTGCATAAACATTTCCAATGTCAGAAGGCAACGAAGTAGGAGATAATATGACAGCTCCACCCACAGGGACTAAAAAGTTCTTATCCATACTGAAGACTATGGCATCAACACGTCCTTTCACGCATGCTCGGTTAATAAGCTTACAAGTTTTCTTACATTGCAATCCATATGCATTGTTGATGACGTGTGGGATGCAATGTGATTGGCACAGTGTCGCAATTTTATCCACGGGATCTGGAATGCGTGGAGCAAAGCAGGAGGTTGTTGAAATTATTGCCACAACATTCTCTTTCTCTAACTCAATTATTTGATTTAATCTGCCCATATCGGTAACCACCTCGTCATTTTGGAGAGTTGTTGGGATAACTACAACACGTAATCCTGCAGTTATAATGGCTTTCAAGCAACTTTTCTGATCAATTCGACACCACAAAACACAGTAATTGTGTTTTGTTTCTTCTGCATCTATCCTGTTGTGACTATCATGCTTCTTTCGTTTTCCCAAAAGTGTAGATAGTACCAAACTCATTGACATACCAGTGCAAAGAGGTAATAAAATACCATTTTTGGCACTTGTCTTTGCATCGAGTCCACTACCCCTTCTTACAGCATCTAAGACAAGAGCTAAGGTCAATCGAGCTAAAACGCTACTTCCTGCAGCCTTCGGTTGAGCTTCTGTAATATCTCCAGAACGACCAATACCATGACTTAATCCATAGTGACGTTGAGAAACAAGGCTTGAATAAACCCGCCCTTCTCGTTCCCCGACACCACACCATCGCTGGTCATAAACATTATCGTCATTGTTGCTACATGCAGTAGATTTGTTATTGGTATCCAAGGTTGAAAGTAAAAATAAAAAATGTTGTATCTGGATGTCAGACCAACCATTTTCAGGAAGACGACGATTAGAAAAAAGTGCCTTGTAAAGCTTGTCACTGGCTATAAGATTGGAGATTCCTAAGTTCGAATGTGTATTGGGAATTCCTAATTTTTGAAAACCTTCTAGTAGATCTTGATGCTGATTTTGTGTTTGTTTGCCATTGTTTTTGCTCATGATGATGCGGCTTCTTTGTTAATTCCAATACATAAATTGTTTGTGATGGGAAAGATTTCGTGTTCCAATCAATACTTTCAAAGCAGTATGTACGCACCAATACATTGATGACGTCGAAATTAACTGCTGAGAAGAGTCAACTTTTCATCTTTGAACTTTTACTTTTGGATATACATTGAAAAGGAAAACCAACAATGAAATGTCCAATAAAATACAATCGAAATATAAAGGTTGTTTTCTTCAAATAAATGCATTTGGATAACTCATAACCAAATGGGGAACATTTTTAAATAAAACAAAACGTTGTATCTATAAACCTTGGGAAATGGAACACATCGTATAGAAAGAAGTCTAAAGTTTTGACTATCGATGGAACAACATTGAGATTTCTTTCAAGAAGTTTGCTCTTATTTTTTGTTTAGCGTTTACTTATGATGGATTACTCTCCAACCAACGAACCATCATTACAATCGTGAGATGTGTCTATTGCCTGAAAGTTCGATAGAATCTTGTTGTCAAAATTTGGATCTTTCTCATTAAAAGCTTCATCATCATCGTTCTTACTATAATTCAAATCCAATAAATTTTCTTCCGGATTCTTTTCCATGGGAAGATTCTGTTTCACGTTTGACAAATATGTCTCTGATGATTCTCCTTCCATTAAAGCTAATTTTGAAAATGGATCAAAAATATCTGTAAACAAGTCCACCTTTTGATCCTGCATGATTGGTCGAGATGTGAGTGAGGATGCGTCATTTATACCTTTTACATCATCACATATTATGGTGACTTCATTAGCTCCTGCTGTTCCGGAGGTATCCGTAAGCTCGTGTGTACTTGTTGGTATTTGTTCTCCATGGTCCTCCTTTACAGTTGTGTTAATTTCTTTTTTGTCTTTATTTTGCATAGAAAGTTCCGTTATGCATGCTGTAAGCTCTCTCATATGTTTATCAATAACACTTTTCATCTCATCTTTTTCTTTTTTCCAGTATTCTCTCATGTTTTTCATTTGGAATTCTATGTTATTTTCATCGTTCTCGTTGGATATATTATCCTTGAAAACTTTGGATGTAGATTTGACATCACCCATAGTTTTTTCTTCAATTGAACAGGAATCTTTATCTTCCACCACTTCCTCACTCTTTTCTTTTTTCAGCGCCAACTGAACATCATTATTTGACGTCTTCGTTTTTGATTGCAATTGCACAATCGAGCACAATGAATTTATTTGCTGCCCTTGATTTTCAATTAATTTTATCAATGCATGATTTTGATATGTTAATGATTGAATTTGCTTGTTAAATGTTTCTTGCGTACTATTCATCTCTTTTATAAATGTCTTTTGAATACGATCTTCCATTGATTTGGACATAAGTGTAAATGTTGTCATTGCAGCTTGAATATCTGAAGAGGTTAAAGAATTTTGAGATGGGGATGGAGACTTGTTTTTGGGTTCTACAAAAGGTGCATTTTCTATCTTTTTTGATTTAGATTTGTTTGAGATTCGTTGACGAAGCTCGTTTTCATTGTTTTTATTAGAAGTGGTAGTAGGTAAAGACGTCTCTAACTCTGACGGAATTTTTCCTTTCATTTTAAATACTTGGATAATAGCCCGATTTTTTGGGGATCTGAGGGACAATAACTTCAGTTTAAGCCTTTTTATTTCTCCAGGTCCATTGGGATGAACAATTACGTGAATAAACCATTCTATATCCTTTTTTATTTGAGGTGCTCCTGTTATAGTATCAACAGGTGATCCTCGACTAGTTAATAAATAAGCCTCCTTGCTATCCTTACTGATAGAATAGACTTCAATCGATCTTGAATTACTTATAATTTCAAGGCCTCCGAATAAAAATGGGATGTTTCTTTTTTGTAGATAATAGTCTAAGTAAACGTGTGCTGGTTTATTTAATGAAAAATGATGAGCGGTTTTGATATCTGCATTTCCTTCTAAGGGTGGTGCATCTATAGGTGATTGAGAATCTCCTGTACTTAGATTTGTAGACTCCATTGCCTTCGGTGGTGCAAGAAAGAAGGATGCTTTTTTTGATGGTTCCCTCTCAAGATAGTGAACGCTTTCACCTGTATCGCCATCCTCCAGTTCAGGAGAGTTGGACATGATGAACCTAAGTTGGGTTGACATATTGAAAGAAACTCTTGTGAAATGTTTGCTCTTCTTCTTTGTCTCAGCTGTCTTGAACCAACTAGTCTCTTTATCTACTGTACAGGAGTAAATACGTATGTTCAGATTTCTTTCCCGTTCAAATCGACATTATTTTCCATATTGCTGGTGAAAATAAGATCTAAATGTGAGACTTTTTGCAAATCTTCGGTCACACCAACTTTTGATTTGTTTTCAACACATGAGAAACAAACGGACTCATTTACAAAAGACTCGCAATAAACCATTCATATTTACTCGTTTTTTATCAAGATTCTCAAAACGAGGACTCATGGGGATGATTTAATCGTCTCACAGAAAAATGGACAGACTTGCCAATACTACAAAGTCATCTCCTATGTTTATTAACCCTCAAATAAATTGCTAACCTCTGACAATATCCCATTGTAACTATCTTCATGTTTTTATGAATAATCGAAGTTTATCAACTTTATGGAGAATGAACATGAACTTGAATGCAAATAAAAAATTGAATTTCTTCATCAAACAATTTTTTTTTGGGAAAAAGTTGATGAGAATCAATTTCTCTTACCTAAGTTTCAATTTCCGACTGCTTCGGATAAACTTAAAAATTATATTTATTTGTCAGGAGGGTTTTGGTATGATTCGAAAAAAAAAGAGCCGAAAGAGAAGAAAAGTTTTATACATTTTTCCCAATTTTGATATAGTTTCTTCTATACATAATAGTAATAGAGTTGAAAGATTGGAAGATTTACAAAAGAAACGATCAAATCATAATTCTCTTATAGTTGATCGTTTCATTTATATTTTTGGGTATTTTACGCATACAATTATCGATCTTCATCCGAAACCAAGAGATTCTGTCTGGTTCATGTGCACACAAAAAAAGTCTATGATATCAATGCTGGAAAATGACATAATGGTTCAAATGTACCAAATAAACTTCAGAGTAGAAATATTTCTACTTCTGTCATGAAAGATAGGTGGACAATATTCACGGGTGATAAAGGAGAGCATAATTCTTGTATGATACAAAGAATCAAATTTGGCTGGAAAGTAAATCTCATCGAAATAATGGGATTATGATTGGATGCCGTGACATCAAAATGATTTCCATGGATTCCTTGATGGAACTTATTCCAATATTTTCAAACCCACAAATTTCTTTCAGAATTTTGTCGAACATATGATTCCTTTTCTATTTATTCACTCATAGTTGACTGTGGGAGCTATAATCATTCTAAGAAGTTTGGTTGAAAAAAGACGTACTATTTCGATGGATAAATATAGATATGAGGTTAGTCATAATTCAGAGATTGATCTTGGACTTGAACGACGATCTGTTTGAAAATATGCTATTGTACTTAATTTACCATCATCCACCAGTATGAAGGGTTCATAATTAAGTCATAAAGTATTCGAATTGTAAAGTGAGCTGGAAAAGATTCCTATACATATATTATTTATTTATTAGGTTTATAGTCACATGCAAATCAAATATACTTTATGAACATGTATTTGAATAACTGAAATTATTCTTTCTTCTCTTCTTGAATATTGGCTGTTATTTCTGGAACAAAAACATCTGATGGATCATATCCGGCAATAATTTGACCCAAGTATTTGGGAGGCACACTACAAACATAAAATCTCTCTGAAGGATTAAACCCATTAAAGCAGGAAGATGCAGCCATTGTATAAGCTCCCATGTTCTGAAAATATAGCCAATCACCGATCTCAAGCTTTGGAAGCAATACAGATCGGGAAATCACGTCAATGGAGTCACATGTAGGACCAAAAACTGTAGAGACGTACAATTTTGTGTCATTACTCATAATTGGTTTGATTCCTACACCGTCAATAGGCTTTTCCAAGTGCACCAAACCATCCTTCATAGTTTTGACTCTTATATTTCCAGCTTTTGCTAACGCTGAGTTTTTGAGACGACGAGGACGCACAACAGCATGGTCATACATTAGACTGTTAAATGCACTATAAACTCCATCATTCAAATAATATGCAAAATCATCCGCAAATCCAGTAGAATCGACAATAGATTGGAGAAGTAATCCATTCATAGCAGCCTCTCCTACTGCTGGCAAAGACAATATTCCACCGTTGCAAGATGATTCTCCATCATCCACAACACTGTTCACAAGATTGGCATCCATACCTTCAACAGTATGAACGGACTCCTTCTTTTGTTGTGCATTGGGTGGGCCGAGCAAATCGATTGAGGTTTCATAACCTTCTCTATACAAATCAAGATTATCGTTGTAAACATCTGTTTCTTGTTGCGCCAGATGTTGGCGTGCATACAACTTTCCATAATCTGCTAATTCATCCGCAATTGTCTCTAAAACATTCTCATTTTCGTCCACAAAAGATAATGATCTCTGTCTCACTACATTATCTTCATCTTCACGAGTCATCTGATCAATGTTTTCGGCAGCTTCTTTATCGCTTACGTGTAATGGCTCAAGCTTCTCATCGGTTTCGCTTCTCCTGCAAGCAACTACGGAAGCCACAAGAGTTGCGGCAGCTGCAGCAAAATATCTTCCTGGTTCAGCTATCACACGAACACCAGACTCTATCGGAAACATATCGTCGATCATAGGCGCAACTTTTGAGGCAATCTCCGTGAAATACATATAGTGGTCTCCAGGAGCTTCATCATCCTTTTCAAGACCCTCAGCACTATCTTCTTCATCGTCGGAATCTATATCTGTAGGGTTCCAGGTAGAATGAGTTTCACCAGGAAACCCACCTCCGATATCTTCATTTAATAAGGTACCAAAAATGCAAAGTAAGAAATTAAATTCGAATGACAATGATTTCAGATCAAGAATTTCTCTTACCCAAAATCTTCATATCAAAGCCATAATCCTTCTTGGCCATATCAAATAGTTCTCGTGCGTCTGTAAGAGCAAGTTCATATCGGGAAGCATCACGACAGCCTGATCCCACATGGAAAGAAACACCAACAACTTTCATCCCATATTGCTTCGCGGCATTGAGAAGAGGCCTCCATTTTCTACGAGGTGCTCCAAACTTATTTAAAAAAAAATCAAAAGAATTTCAATAACATGGTATGAAAAAGAGAGAGAAATAAATTAATTTTCTGATCTTACCTTAGAAGAGAGTCGACATTGACTTCCTCTGTCATCGGTTACAATTCTAAGTATCAATTCAATATGTTTACTCACTCCAGCACATTTGACAACTTCTGTAACATTGTCAAACGTGACGAGAGTAACACCCTTGCACACGGCTTCTATGAGATGCAGCCTGGCCTTGCATGGATTGGCATATATAATTTCAGGATCATTGGACATTTCCTTGGTTAAGTTTTTGACTAGACGTATTTCATTCCTGGATGCACAATCAAAGTTGGCTCCTAAGGCAGCCAAGGTTTTCACAATTACCGGGTCTGGATTACATTTTACCGCATAAAAACACTCTACTCGAGGGAAGACCTTACGCCATTGGAAATACTGGGAGATTATAACTCCAATATCAACGACATAAAATGAATCTTCCACAGGAATATTTTCGATTGTTTCCAATTCCAGATTTTGAGCTCCTTCTTCCTTCAAACAATCAAGTTCAGGTCTATTGGCGAGATAATTGTCAATATAATACCTTGAAGCTCGAATGAAGCCTTTCCCCATTGATGCACCACCTAGACAAACCTTATTTTCTCGCAGAATCGAAGTGATGGTCTCACTTGCTTCAGATGCATGAATATTACTCATCGTTTTTTCTTCACTGCTTCTAGTTGCTTTATGAATAAGGTATAGAAATTGTGACAACAAGCTTCCTTGAATCGAACGTGTTATCAAAATAATTTAGTAAGTGCCACAATTGACAGATGGAATGTAATTTTAGGATTTGTTCTGTTCATAACATATTTTCCAAATATGATGGACAGAATATATTCCAAGTCAGTTCGGTATCCATGTGCATGCAAATTACGTTAAAAAAGATCATTGGAAAAATTGTTTCACACTGCAACATTATCCGTGCTTTTTGGTTGTGTACGTTTCTTATTTTATTTGAATATTAGGTAGTCTGTAGTACTAAGGGACGGAGGTGATTATTGTAACAATAATGAACGCGTAAATAAAACGAATGAAAGATACACATGTATATTTTCTTACGTACGACTGTGGCTGACGAATTTAAATTACTTATGACTGATCAATTTTGAATCTTTTAATTAACTTTTAAGTCACTTCCGTTGAACAAAAATTGGTGGTCTCTATTGTTTCATTTTTATGAATTACATGATGAGAGTGCAAAACTCTTGAAAAGCATTCCTTAAACAAGGAGTAGGTACGGCATTGCTACGTTCATGAAATCGGTGTATCCGTCTCTATAATTTTCTTCGATAATATTAGTTCTCTTTTTTGGTCAGTTTTCACACAACTTCATTTCAATTAAAAAACACTGAGTCTTCACTTTTTCTTCATCATCTACTAGCATGAAACTTCATATATGAGACGCATCAATGATGTGAATGTCAAATAAGTGTATATTATAATATTCATATTTTATCTTACAGTAAAACTATTTTAAATTCGAATGTTTTGTAAAATTTATAAAAGTCAAATCATCAAGAGTTTTGGTTCCATCCACTAGAGTTATGATAAAGACGTTATGCTCTAAAGAAAAAAAATTCGAATTCGGGGTTATACCAACAAGATTGATATGCTATGTATTACAGTCATCATTATATCGATATCATGACCAACTATCTCGAAGCGACAGAATACGATACCATAATCATCATTTTTTGATCCAACAATATGAAGGGGAGAACCCCCCTCTATACTTCCATATGACGGTTCAATCGATGTTATAAAAATTGGACAGAAATACTCGAATATCAATTCATCGCAATACTCAATGATCGATGATTTACTCTTAGCACAAATTAGTTCAAACTTTGCTTTCGCTTCTTTTTGAGTTAGTAGTGAAATGCATGTTATTAAAATGTCAGAAACGGCAATTGCTGAACTCAGAACTCCATTGAAACTACACATATAAGTTCTGTCAGACGAAAGCAATGGTGGAATGAAATTGAGACCATGAACAGATATCCTCGTTCCACCAATAATAGGTCCTCTATTCAGATATAATTTCCAAGCTGAAGCTAAAGAAGTGCACGTATACAACATTCAATCAACAAAGTCACGCCCATTCATGGAAAGGGAAAAGTGAATCTTCCTCACAGAAGCTAAAAAGCTCCGCGGTGAATAACAAAGTACTTTTTCTTTTGATACAAAAGAACCTGCAGTCACAGAGTTCCCGAATTTGCACAATGACGAAGAAGTATTGAACAATTATTTCCCTTCGCAACTACTCTTGTACCTCCATCCACTTTCCCTCCCGAAGGCTCTAAACCAAGCTTTTTAATTGGAGCATGGACTTCCATAGAATAATCGGACAGAATAAAAACAGCTCCATTGTATGAAACCGAAACTCTATATTTTCCTGGAGCAAAACCACGCACTCTACATGTGAGCAAATTTGACGAAAGGAACGATGCAGGTTCAGTAATAAACTGTTTATGAAGCATTTCAAACTCGCAACTGAGACCATCATAAGGCATAAAGTTTCATCCTTTAACTGTTATATTTGCATCAATTTCTTCAGGAGGATGATACAAAAAAGTTCCTTGCGTTTTTGAAAAATCGACACCATTGATAGAGACGTCCACGAGAGAATGTATACTTACACTTCTCTGATCCGTTTGAATCGCAGGGACAACACAAGAAATATGATCTTTGCTAAAATATTTTGCGAAAGATTTTGTATGTTTTTGTGCAATTAAAAATCTACAGCACAAATCTGAAGAATCAATGAAATTTGACCCTAAAATATGTACCTCAGTGCCCCACCATGGGTCTAGATTGTGGCATAAGACTTCGGAGAAAGATGCCATCTTCATATTCGAAAAAAAATCCAGGATATCGCCAGAATAATGAATTTCCACCTTATACATAGTAGTGATCGAAAAAGAAGATTGAATAGTGTCATTTCCTATTGGAGTCTGAGTGGACGCAAAGGTACCGACTATAGATAATCTTGTACCTCTGCTAATAGGACCCAACCTGGGATGTATAGAGGTTGTTGATAAAAGCGGTTCATATTGAAAGGAAACCGTAGCGTTGTTTCGATTTGTCTCCTCTGTACTTGACAACTCTATGAATGCTATATTAATAGCACATTAACTCTCCGGAACTTCGCAATGAATTTCATTGCTTGAAATGAAAAACGCAATGATCGTCCACATAAAATATTTCCTTTTGTACACCGTATAATACATGATGATAGATCTGGGGTAAAGAAAAAGTCAGTTTCCAAAACAATCATTTTCATTCCGCCCAACTCATGTGAAAAAGGCGGGATAACTTCTGTAATTTTTGGCGAAGATACATATCCAATTCTTAAATTGTTCTTATCGAATTTAAAGCCATCATTTTTGTTAAGGAAATTTCGATGGATGAATTGTGTTCTGTTTGGATAGCAGGCGCTATAAATGTAATCACTGTTCTATCATCTGATGTTAGTGTCACTTGAGCTCCACAAGCTATTAAAATAGGCATCACATATTTTTTTACAATAATATATAATATTAACTAGAGGAATTTCGGGAGACGACGTATTCCACCCATTCTGTTTAGTACTACTATTAATTTAAAATCTGTTCTACAACTTAATCTTAAAATGTAATTTGGATGAAGTCATTTCTACATTAATAAATTTAACTCTAAATGAACACAATTATGAACTTGCTTCTATGTATTACGAACTAAATTAGTATAATTACTTCCGTTACTTAGATGAAATGGAAGAACAAATCAAGACAGAAAAGATTTTTCCATCGGATTTGTCAGACTAAAATAATAGTACATAGAATTAAGCTTAATTATTATTATTTATCTGATCTGTATTTTAACTGACCAACCTCACTTTTATTCCATCAAAAAAATAAAAAATAAATCTACTAAAAATGAAATTTCTCTTTCTTGAAATCTTGAAGCAACATGTCACAGACATGCTACTTCCAACTGCAACCAGGTCAGAGAAGAAAGACACTCCCAAGGTCTTCTTCTCTCCTGATTCTACACCTATCATCAACCTTCCAGTGGTGAAAGGGGTTCATTTTGGAAAGAAAGACACCATCAAAGTCTACTTTACAAACGAGCCAGCCCCCTTGAACTACATCCCAGTAGTGAAAGGGGTTCACAAAGGAAAGGTTTGCACCTTCCTTTGCAAAACAAAGAAGAGGGTGAAGGTTCTTGTAGAGGGAGTTGGGGTGAGATACCTCAAGAAATCCTCTCTTGATCATGTCCCCAAATGCTAGATTTTAGGATCCAGCATTCTTCTTTTTTCTATCCTTGTCTTTCCCCACATTGTGTGGGGGTTCATCAGAACAAGGTTCCCCACATACAATCCATTCCATCCAGGTTCAAAGAGCACCATTTAAGCATAGAGCACAGTTCTCCTGTGTGTGGATTGGGGTCCACACCATAAAAGATGTCCCCCAGATGGTTGCTCTACCAGGAGGATTGTATCTGGGGATCTTATCCCCCTTGAGATTGGTTACCTTGACGTGGTAAGGGGGCTTTCAACTAAAAGCCAATCAAAGAATAAATGCAATCAAAGAAAGGTAAGCTATTAAGAGTGTTTAATTTGAATGATTTCATTACTAACATTATTTTTTTTTTGATTATTTTCATTATTATCATCATACGAGTGTCACAAAAAAAAGAAAGGAATAATTCATCAAAAATAATAAAAGGTTTTTAGGAATTAGGAAAAGGATTGGGTCGTTATATTCAAGCCACAGGAAAAATTCAGTCATTTTATTTTTCGAAGCGGCGTATTTTTGTTGTCAACGTGCTTATGGGATGTTAGGCATCGGTGTCGAAAATTGCATTACTATCCTCAGTGATGAGAATTTTTCCATGCGCATGGATTTGTCACAAGAAGCTATTGAAAAATTTCAATGCGAGTTGACCAGAGGATTGGACGAGCTACCAAGAACGGGATATTTGGTTTCATTTTGATGCTACCTATGGTGGAAGTACCTTCATGAGTTCTACCTTAAAACCCTTACTGAAAGGCATTGAGGAGACTGATTCCGTCACGAAGGATTTGCGCAAATGGTTCATGTCCTTGGATTGTCAAATCCTTATTTATCGGTGCTTCCAGTAGTTTGAAAAGTCTCTCCTTGGACAAATTCTCCAACAATTGATTTTTGTTCTTTTATTAGGACCGGAATTATCTCGACGTATGAAAGCCTTACGTCTATTTATCGCTGTGTGCCATTATGGAATTGACAAATTAGGAAATAATGTGTTGTACAACGTCCAAGAAGGAAGAATGGATGGATTGCGGAAGTGAGTCATGAGTATTATATTATGTAGTTCGTTTGGAGAGGACTTGGACTGACACTTACCAGAAGCAAAGATGCAAACTAGATCATCATTATCATCATTACACACATCATCCTTCGTATTCGGAAGGGTCCCTTTTTGTGAGGAGAATATTCATCCAAATGTAATGTCAACGAATACCCACCACCAAAATAATAATAATAATCCAAAACTACGTGGATTGGATCAAATGATTTGTGGAGGATAGGATGGGACATTCGCCCCCCAAACGAAACAATAATCTGACTACTATATCCTATGATCATTACATTGACTTTCCTAATTTTAAACACATTTTCCAACACATCCAAATAATAAATACTACTAAGGATATTCGAAACACATACCAATACAAAAAATGATTACATTTCTAAATCAGATTAACAGGGCCTATTTATTTTGATAACTTTAGAATTGGAGTTGATACCCCATTGATCAATCACTCTCCAAGTCTCTCTTTCTAGGCAATTCTGTGAAAATCACATGAACTAATATCATTCCAAGAACGAAACAATTATTCTCGTTTCCAATTGCTCCTATGAAAGAAACTAATTCCATCCCTCCTTAAAAGATGTTTGTACATTCCACTGGTTCCTTCATAGGAGCATTCGCTTCCTCGTTGTTAGGTCCTCCTTCGTCCATCACCCATTATTTTCTTTTTAAATACGAAAAGGACATTCAAGAATAAGAATATTCTTTGATATTAATTCATCTTTCAGACCCTCTCTAGCATAGGAAGTTAAAGGAGATATTTCGCATTCGTTTGATTCAATTTCTCCTTCCAACATAATTCCTGCTTGTCTCGCCCATTTTTTTGCTAAATCTGATTCTCTCGCCTGGCATGGTGAATCTGTTTCAGACCCGTTTCTGAGAGCATCTGCTTTAGGTGCTATAAATGAAACAAAATAAATCCAAACATATTGAGACTATGAAAGATACACATGAGGCGAAATGAATTTTGTGTTGAGAAATTGTAATACGATAGACTTTCATCAACATCACGTCTTTTTCAGAACTTTTTGCAATACAACATACTTCTTGAATAGCATAATTCACAAAGAGAAACAAGATCATTGCTGAACAATGCAACTTATATGAAGCAATATGTCAGCAAAAAATGGTAAAATATTAATAGGAATTTATGGCATTGCTTCGATATATAGAGATTAATGTACTGAATCAGAAATGATTCGGTGATTACTCTCTCATGTTTTGATAATGTTATACATGTGTTGGAAATGGGTCCTCTAAATAATACTTTTCCAATTTTTAGATTTGATCATTACTTTACTCATTTTCTTCTTCTGGTAACACAAGGGCGGTTGCTATTCTTCGATCCTCACCATTCAAAATATTAAATGTCGCCATTGCATTTGTCTATGTTAAAGATAACGAAAATTGTTATTTTGCATTCAAATGAGGAAAAAACAATATAAAAATTTTAACATCTATTACAAATGAAAAAGTAGAAATTCAAAACTTACCAACGTCATTTGTTCCACAATGATTCCACTCTTTTCTTTGAACTCTCGTTTCATTTTGTTCATCTCCCGTGGTGGTATAACGCTATCACATCCAATAAACAGTAGCTCTATCGGTGGGTCAATATGCATTACTACTTCCAAGCTTTTCAATGTGACTTCTTTGGCAGTCCTAGGTTTCCATAGAAAGCATGAATGAGGAAAAGCAAGGCAAGATCCGTTCATGTGAAGGGATTGAAGTTTTGGTTTTTCAGTCGCCTTCGGAGAAGATTCGTCAATGTTCATAGATTCAACATCATCAGCAGTGATGATGTTGATAACATCAATTCCAGTTGGTGCATGTCCATCAAATATAATTTTTGGTTTAGTGGAGAACGAAAGTGAATCCTCGAGGAGATCAGTTCCTCTTGTAATGCCAGAAAAATCTCTTTTCACACCATTTTTGATAACATTCCTGGATCGATGAACATTTCGACAAATACTTGATTGATGAGAATGAATTACTTTCAGATGAAGCGATCTGAAAATACGATTCATCGTGAGTAGTTGAATTGGTCAAGTCTCGAAAGTTATCGTGTCAACATCCAATGAATCGATTAAAAGAACGTATAATACCAAGACGGTGACTGACTATTCACTTCTTCAAATTTATCTGGAAAATGAATATGAGGAAATAATAATAATAATAATAATGTTAAGTAAATTTTCTATCCGCAACGTTACTTCTTAATTAAATTCTATCATTGAGTTTTTTTATTTAATGATAATCATTTGTGAGATTTGTTTAATTAGATTCGTTTATATTTCCAATATTTTAAACGATCTTTAATTCATTTAAAGACGATTGTCATAATCTTTTGACAAAGCGTATGGTATCCAATTCCATTTCATGAAGGGTTGTTTGTTGAGAGAATCAATCTTTTATAGATCATTGAATTCCAAGAAACGACTTACATTGAAATAATAGAAGAAATAAAAGGATAAATTAATATTGGAGATCTTTGCTCGATTTCGATATCAAGTCTTATATTCACTGAATTGTACCGGCTGCGTTGGAAAAAATTGGCGCGTGTTACATCTAAATATTTTACGAAATCAAGTAATATAGAACTGACATAACAAAGTGCCAAAGAAATCTATTCCGATTGATTTTGTTCATTATGGTTTTGGCTGAAGTTCCTTTTTGGATTGTGCATTCAGTTTCTTCTCAAGGAGAAAATTCGCTGATATCTACAACAGCCACAGGTACCCAAGATCCAAAGTCTTCATCTAATGATGCACGTGAAACTTCCACACTATCTGAAACCATCAAAGCTATCTCCGGAACGGCTTCACGTTGCGCAATTTACAGTGTTGATATTCATCCAGACGGAACACGCTTTGCTACAGCTGGTGGTGATGGAAAAGTACGCATATGGGCAAGTAACCCTGTTTTCAACGATATAAATAATCGCAAACAAAGACGAAGAGGAGAATTCAAGAAAGGTGGTGGATACGATAGCAGCGGCTCAAGTAGTGCTGGTAATATTAGTGATGACGCTTCAGAAATAGATGGTAAAATGAAGGGTAAATCTAGCGACATTGTTATTAATGGTGATGCTATCATGACAAATAAGGATGAAAATGATCAACAAGACAAAAACAATGAAACTCCAGTAAACAACGCCATCTTCCCAACCGTAAAACCTAGTAGTAATGGTAAAAAACGACGTATCGCTCTCCAGCAAGTATCACCTTCTCCAGTAGAATCTACCAATGCTTCACCTAAGCCCTCAACCCAACAACATCGAATGCTTTCATCACTCTCATCTCATACTGGATCTGTTTTATGTGTGCGATGGTCACACTCGGGCACATACCTAGCATCTTCCGGCGATGACGCCCATATCTTACTTTACAAACGATCGACCTCTCAACATCATTCTATCCTTCGAACAGGAAACCTTTTATCATCTTCAAAAGACGAGCAGGTGGAACACTGGATCCGTATTAGAATACTGCGGGGTCATAATCTAGATGCTGTTGGATTGGCTTGGGCTCCAGATGACTCTCATTTGGTAAGCTGTAGTCTAGACTCCGAAAATCCTATCATAGTATGGAAGTTGAACCTAGACGAGCAATATGAAACACAAAAATCACAGCATCCACAACAAAATCGGCAATCCCAAAATATTTTACACCCGTTTAAAATCCTTGGAAAAGAAGCACATAAAAGTACTGTGAAAGGTGTTGTGTTTGACCCTGCCGGAAAATATATTGCAACAAGTGGAGATGATCCAGCTATTTGTATATGGAGAGCTTGGGATGATTGGGGTCTTGAATCACGGATTGATTCTGAAAGCGGCATATTTCGCTCAATGAAATCTGAGTCGGTAACGGATTTAAGTCTCTTTCGTAGGATGAGTTTCGCACCTGATGGAACTCATTTATGTAGTACTAATTCTGTTATGAGAGGAAAGAACATCGCAGCAATGGTAACAAGAAGTGGATGGCTCGTGAAAAGTGCAGCAGAGGGCGGGGTGAGTCTTGTTGGGCACAAACAACCCATCGTAAGTTCTAGGCATTGCCCGTACTTTTTTGAGCACATTGGAAAGGAGAAAAGCCCAAACGTTACTGATAATGACGATGTAGAACCAGATTATGCAATGCTTGTTGCTTTAGGAGATAAAAGAGGTTTTGTGACTGTGTGGTCCACGAAATCAAAAAGACCAATATTCAAATTACAGTGCAGTGAAACTAGGTGTACAATAACTGATTTAACTTGGGGCAGAAGTCCTGCACGGGATTTTCTGTGGCTCTATATTAGTATGCTTGATGGACATGTTGTCACGTTACAATTTAAGGTCAATGAAGACGTTGGTAGATTCTTATCGGACGATAAGCACGCACGGATTTTCCGATTGAAGTATGGTATTCATGTAGAAAAGGATGGAATGAAAATGAGAGGAGTCGTCTGTGGTTCTGCATCGAAATTGATTGAAAATGCACTACAGTATACATTAGAAGAGGGCGAAGAGGAAGACGCAGAAGATAATGAAGAACCGGGTCAACCCTTAGAAAAGAAGAAATCAAGTATGCGTCAAACTTTAACAATTAAGTCAGGGAAGAAGAGGATTAGACCTGTTAGTATGAATAATGGGGAGACAAGTGGTTTAGCCAACACTCAATCTGAAAGAAGAGAAAATGGATCAACTAATTTGTTAAATGTTAAAAAGAAGAAGAAATCATCCGGCACAGATAGCAGTGGCAAGAATTCTGTGAAAAATGTCCTCGATAGCGCCTCAAAAGCGGCAGAAATGGCTGAATCTATGTCATCAAAACAAAGGCAACGTCCATTGGAAGGTGTATCTCGAGATACATCTTCTACAAATAAAAGAGAGATGTCAGCATCAAATGCCAATTTGATACAGTCAAATATTGCAGGCTCTGTTTCTTCATTCCAAGCAATGGTGTTAACACCAAGTACAAACTCTACTTTTTCCGTTGATCTAGATTCCTTACCCTCAACTGAGATTGGATTTAGTACAATGAATGACTCCGGTGTTAAAGTCACTGCCGATTGCAATAACCATTCTTCGTCATGCACTCTATCAATAAGTCAAAATGGAAAATTAACTTGGAAAGACCGTATATTGAATTCTCGTTGCACATGCTTAGTGGGATCAAAGATGAACATTTTAGTTGGAACCAATGATGGTGTTATACACTCGTATGCAACAGCCCCTTCAACAGGATTTCAATCAGGAATGGCTTTTAGATCTCGCCCCCCTCTCGTTATTGGTTCTCCAATTGTTAGTATGCAGATATTCGGAAACGAGAGGGCGTTGGTAATTAGTTCAAATGGAAATTTTGGTATTTATGATTTGTTACAAATGAAACTGGTACATAAAAACTCGATGCTACCTCCTTTAAATCAAATGCGCTTATCTGCGAATTCATCAACATATCCCAAACTTGCGAAAGCACAAGTCACAAAATCAAATCATTTCATCGTCCTGCTTTCAATGAATAAGGCACCAGGAGGGAATCTACAAGCTTTTGTTTATTCAGAGAACATGGAACTCTGGAATCGAGTAGCTGATGGTTCCTATTCTCTTTCAGAATTTTATTCCACGCTACCCAAAGCAAAGGGGATTTTGTCTAACTTGCATAATGCAATATGCATGGGTGGAGATGGTTCTGCGAATTCTCATCCAGCGGATTTAGGTGATGTTGATGCTGAGTATATCATATCCAGATCACATTGTGAAGATCGTATGGCTTGCGCTGTCGCCCTTCAGAGTAAAGTAGATTTTGAATTTTGGCTCAAAATGTATGCCAGACGATTGGGGAAAGAGGGCGAAGAATATCGCTTAAGATTTTTGATAGATTTGTTGCTTCAAAAAGAAACAGGAGAGGGTAGCACAGACGATATCGATTGCTGGTGGTTAAACTCAGCTGGTACTATTTTGGGTCTTGAAAAGAAGAAATTGATCAAAATTGTTATAGAAGAAATGGGTAAAAATCGCGCTCTGCAAAGATTGACAAACGAAATTTCAATGGAGATAGAATCAATATAGAATCTTATAATTTATAATGCTACTTCAAATTTCACTGAAAGGTGTATTTTAATAATAATTGGTTTTCATTCATGGAGTTCACCTTTCAAAATTTAACTATTTGAGTCATAAAATGTTAGTAAAAAATGTACTGAAAACTATACGCACGGGTGGATTGATTATCAGGAGCTCTTCTGCGTTCGTAAGATGATACACTCATTTTTCTTCACATATTACAATCAAAACCTCACTTAGAACCTATCAATCATGACGGGCATCAATGTGACTGTAATTGGTTTAGGTGCCATGGGCGGGGGTATCTCGGAAGCTCTTCTTAAATCACCAGACGTTAAATCGTTTATTGGGTACGATAGATCAGAAGAACTTTCAGAAAAATTTCATAAAAAAGCAACAGAAATCGGAAAATCAAGTCTTTCCTCTCCTCCATCGTCGTTTCAAGAATCCATTGACAGCTCACAAACAAATGTAGTAATCTTAGTCTTGGTGAATGAATCGCAGTGCGAACAAGTTTGCTTTGGTTCAAATCCATCCAGTGAGACGTCATCATCAGCTGACACAAATGTCATATCTCTGCTGAAAGAGAACTCACTTGTTATTTTATGTTCTACGGTGACTGCAACATGGGCCAAGAAAGCTTATAATAAATTCTTAACTGAGAAAAATATTCATTTTCTTGACTGTCCTATCAGCGGTGGGCCTGTAAGAGCTCAAAAAGGCGAGTTGTCTCTTTTTGCAAGCGGGTCAAGTGAAGCTTTCCAAAAGGCACACCTAGTCTTACAAGCCATGGGAGATGCAGCGAAAAAACAGATACACACAATTCCAGGTGGAGCTGGGATGGGTAGTACCGTCAAAATGGTTCATCAATTGTTAGCTGGTGTCCATATCGTTACAGCTGCTGAAGCTTTAGCATTAGCATCAAAGGCTGGAGTGGATGTTAATCTTATGTATGATATTGTTTGTGGTGCAGCTGGTAATAGCTGGATGTTTCAAGATAGAGGAACAAGAATGGTGAAGGAGTCGGATGAAGTAAAGAGTGCTTTGAATATCTTTGTAAAAGATTTAGATATTGTTTATTCGGAAGCTAAGCGTATGCAGTCCCCTATCCCAATTGCTTCGGCTGCTTTACAACAATTTGTGAGTGGTCAAAGTTTAGGATTAGGTAGAATGGATGATTCACAAGTGGTTCAGGTTTACGAAAAAATTACAGGCACCAAAGTTGCAAAACCCCCAGATGTCTCAGTAACACATAAGCAAAAAGTGGGAAATGACGTTGGAGACTTATGGGAATTTCCAAATGGGACATTGGAAGAAATTGTGGAAGTGGGTGATGAACCGCGTCATCATGTCGTCCTTGTCAATGAATATACAAGAACCATTAAGGTTAAATTTGATAAAGGAGACACAACTCTTTGCCATAGACATGCAGAAGATAGTCTTTATTTCTTTTTAGTCGAAGGAGGTAAGGAAAAAACATGACTTTGTCTGTTGGAAGTGTATTTTATTATTTCGTCTAAATTTAGAAAAACTATGTTTGATTTCAAATACATAGGAATTAATGTCATAAATCATGTCAAAGGATTGGATCCTGAATGTGACTGTATGGAGTTTGGAGAAATTCGTTATGGAACGCACAAATCTGATAAACCTCTCGTACATAAAATAACCAATCTAACCGATAGACCATTATTTGCCATTGATGCAGAAGTTATAAAGAGTCCTCCTATCACAAATCCACTCCCTCTAGTTGCTGAAAAGCACAAGCTTGTAAAAACTCGTGATAGATGCCGTTGCTACAAACTCACTTTGAAACCAGGAGAAAGCGTTTGTGTTTCCTATCCTTTTTTTTATTTACGAGTTGTGTTAACTGGTGGGACTATCAAAACAGAACTATCTACAGGTGGGGGCAACTCCATTGGTCTTTCATGGGAGCAGGAATATGTGATTGGAGACTTGAAATGGATGGAACCTTGCATGAACATGAAGCAAACTAATATTGGAAATACTACATATGATGTATACCTTGCAGAATGGCGTTGAAGAGTCATATGCGTTGGATATCCAAAGTTTGCATTATTTAAATAAAAATAATCGAAATTTCGCTCAATTTTTTTTATGTTTATGTTCCACTAAATTCTTGGATTCAGTTGCATTTCTAATAATTTTTGTTCAGTGCAAAAGTCACAACCGACAAGGAATATATTGGTCAGCTGTGCTCATAAAAATTCAATCGGTTGTGGCTTGATTGCTATTAGAATTTGTGAAATTCGTGCGCAAACTCTTCTTTAGATCTACATACTAAAATGGGCAATAATAATGATGGAATGAAAAGGACGATTTATTGACATCAATTATGTCTACTTTTAACAAAACTTATGATTCAATTGGTCTCTTCCGTTTCCTCGATCCCTCAATAACTGAGTTTTTTTCCGGTGTCACTTCCGCCGCACATGAATTGGCATACGGAGTGAGATGGCCTGTAGCTAACATAGTGCTACTAACTGGAATCTTTTTACTGCCAAAGTTTTTCCATTCATCATGTGCAGAAGATGCACTAGCCCCCAGTAAAAATAGATTTAATTCCAATTCTGTCAACCTTTTTGTAAACATGGAAACATCATCCCCAACACTCCCCAAGGTCCAGTCAAAAACTCGTCGAAGCCTCTCACCGGTAAACGTTATTAGCAAAGTCTGTCTGAGTTCTTTTGCTTCCTTGAACAAATCTTTCATCGCTGCAATGTGCACTCGTCTACGATTTTTGTTGGATGTTTTTGCTTTCGCTGGGAGAATATTTGTGCACTCTTCAATGAGGTTGACAAGTCGTGCACCAGAACTAAAATATCTCTCGTTCTTTGATCTATTTTGAAAATTATTCAATATAAACATAAAGAGTGTTCGAATCAGTGTGGGCGCTGTTTTAAAAGCTCACAGTGAAAGTGAATGTCAAGCTTACCTGAGATCTGCTGAACCTGGATCTGTAGTAAGCCTCTCTCTTGCTTTTCTACCAAAATGTCTGGGAATGGATAACCTTACAAATCCGAGCTTAGCCCATTTTTCAGCGCTCCACAGAGGCATCTTGACTTGACTATTTTCTGGTAAAAAGGTGCTCGGTCTTCTCCCCCTTTTCCTATTCTCTCCGGTTGTTCGAGGTGGTATGTAATCCGGGTCTAAATGAGACAAGTGCGAGAAATCATACAATGAGGTACAAGTAATGCTCTCTTCTTCTGCTAAAATACCATCAATGTCATAATACGATTTCATCCTTGATGCTTCTCCCAATTATAGTCATAGACTTCAACAATACCCTTGGTTCTAGGTTTTCCCTCCTTGTTCCTTCACAAACTGTGAAAATGTTAATCTATGTAGCATACGTACTTAGCGAGCAATGCAAACTTAAAAACGAGAACATTTCGTATACCAGGATTACTCGTACAAATGATCCCAAGAAATATGTTTGTTGAATAAAATGTGGCGCGGAAAATGAACTCTTCACTTTATTTTGCAATTTCCCACTTTAGTACTCCGGTTCTAAAGATCTTGCCCGCCCCGGAAACCTGGAATTCCTGAGAACAAATCGAAAAGAATTTCTTGACGTATTGATGAGAACTCGAATCAACCAAAATTCACTTTATTATTATTATTAATGACAGATTGACAACAGACAAACCTTAAAGAAATAGAAGTCTTGGTTTTCACACAATATACCAAAGATAAGCACTTTTGTAACCCTCATACGAGTTTAATGAATCTGAATTGTCCCGGTGATCAAAAGACGCGTGTTTCATTTGAAATGCGAGCAGCAGTCTTCCTGAAGAAGTAAAGTTAATTGCCCTCCTTTATTCTTCCTTCTCTTTTGTTAGCAAATCCAGTACCATAATAATCTCATGTTATAGCATCATTAGTGTGCTGATAGGTTTTATGAATGTATGTATATTGTATGTATTAATATTGTGTACCATTTAACATTTAGAACTATATTATTTATCATTGACTTGGTGTAATAAATCGATTTACTTTCTCGAAATATTTGCTCTTCATTAATTATTAAACATGCATTGATTCAGATGCAATACATTATTAGCATATTACTGATATTTTTTCTCATCTCCATCTTGATTCATCATCGTCCTGATCAAAATCATCATCTTCCTGATGTTCTTTTTCAATATCTTCGTCCAGCATTGGATCCCTAGGGACTTCTTCACATTCTATTTGAGCAGACTCATCTTCAATTTTCTTTCCGTTTTGATCTTTTGAGCTTCCATCTCCACTACTATCTTTTTGGAGCCATTCAAGATCTAATGTGCAATCGTTAAAAAACGATGCATTGTTTTTTGCCTTTTAGTAGGTTTAATAGATCATTAACAAAATAAAGTCAGAATTACTATTCACAAAATTGTTCAATTCGATTGCTTTCTTCCTCATAAAAGACTTACTCTTTCTGCAAATGCGCGATTAGCAAATGTTACTTGAGCTGATTTGTCCAACATTTTAACAGCAGAAACTTTCCCAAATGCATTAAAATGACGAGTGATGGTTTCCTGTATAGAAAAATTGTAAGCAAAATAGAATTCTTTTGTAAGTTTTCGTGCTAAAGGATAACATAAAAATAAAATTTAGTTCGTACTAACCTCGTTGGTGTCATCTGGGAACTTTGTAACTTTCAAAGCAGTGGTTCGTTTGTCGAGACTGTATCGTTTTGGTTCTTGATTAAGAGACTGTGCAAACTGCTTTGGGTAATATTGTATAGAAGTCTTTTTTTCTAGATCTGAGGTTTTGGACAACATATCATGTTGATCTTTGGACGCTTGATTGTATTTTTTCTGCATTGCTAGGATTTCCATCAATTTAGCTTGCACTTGCTTTTTTGTTTCTATTGAATCATTTGCTGCAGTAGTTTTTTGGAGCACAGAATACATTTTTTTATGCATTGCCAATAGTTTTCCATAGTTTGTCACAGTTTGCTTCAATAGAGCTTCTTTGTTCTTATATGTTTCTAGAGTTTGTTGATCTTCATCTGTAGGATAGTAACCGTGTTTATCAGATTCTACAGATGGTATAGGTTCAGCCGTATGCTTCTTTTTGTCATGAGAAGGCTGCTTATGTGGGTATTGAGAAGTACTCGTTTCTGGAGTTTGAGAAACATCATTTTTATTATTCTTGATAGGTTTGACGTTCAAATTATATGGATGCATTTCAATCCCAATGAATCTATTCCCAAGAACAGGATCCGGATTGTGGTAGATGAACATTGCCTGGTCATGTGTTGCTAATTCCACATAGGCTCTTTGAGGTCTATTTTCTTGTTTATTTTTATTCTCATTTTTTTTAAAGTTGTGGTCGTTGTTCAAAGGTTCCAACTTCAGTGTATTGACAATCACATTCATTTTACGGGTAAAGTAATGAAGGAGTTGTTTGTGCGTAACAGGAGGAGGGAGGTTAGATAGAAAGATAGTACGCCTTTCTTCATCTGGTAGGGGACGTCCTCGATTGTGATGACGAATATGATTGTTCTGAGAAGGAGGTGGATGTGGGGGTGGAGTATGTTTCATATTTCTTTGTGAAGGGCGCTTTTGATCGTTGTCATGTCCTCCATATCCATGCCCATGCCCATGACTTTCACTGGAATTGGGTTTCGATAAACGATGACTGCCTTGATACTTTGTGTGGTGCCTATTATGAGTCGGTGGGGGAGGAGGAGGGGGGACGTTTTTATTGTTACTATTGAACCCACCAGGTGATGCATCACGATGATTTTGACGATACGGAGGAGGGGGTGGAGGCGCAGCATAGTTTGATTTCATGTCGTGTATTTGAGAAGGTCCCCGTTGAGGGGGCGGGGGAGGTGGAGGTCGTGATCGAGAATGATGTCCATAATTTGATGGTTGGTTGTGTGATGGACCACCTCTTTGTTGAGAGTTGTGAGAATATTGTTGCTGTGGTGGGTTGGAACCATTTGAATATCTAGGTGGATAAGACCCATAATCTTGATTTCTCTGTGGTGGTGGTGGTGGAGGTAGATGTTGTTGTTGTCCTCTTCTCTCTTTGTATGGATAATTTCTATCGTTTCTATTATTTGATCGATAATTTCGTGAAGATTCTCCAGCCCTAATTCTTTTTTGGTGAGTTTGTTCATTGTCGTCTGAACGATCATGCTTACGATCATATTTTTCTGCTCTCTTTTCACCGTTATCAGAATTATCATAATCAATGGGTATATTTTTATCTAGAATACAATTTAATGCCTTGGACACAGCTATATCCAGCTTTTTCCCAGACGCAGTAACCATTTTATCTTTTGCCAAAGTGCCTCCAATGGTTTTGACAAGCTTCAAATCTGACATACCAGAAGCTTGTGAATGTGTTGATGCTAATAATTTTACATAATCTGCTAGTTCGTTTGGTGCGTGTGTTCTAATACGAACAAATCAGCATTATCACGTTTGAGATAATAGAAATAATTATAGACTTAATAAGATAAGCTTTTCTATATGAATGTATTTGACAATCTTTCAGAGGAATTCAATTGACTTACATATCCGACAGTGCCTTAGCTACTTTATCATCGCTGCCAAAGCTCGAATCACCTTCTTTCTCTGCACCATAATTGTCATTATATTGATCCTCCTCGTAATATCCACCGACATCTACATCGTTCATATTGAATGTTGTAATTTTTCAATGCCGTTAAAGGAATAGATGAACGTTGAATAACTTTTCTTGCTGTGTGTTTTGTTTAATTGCTGAGATTGGGGAGTGGTGTTGCGGCACGCATCTGAATATAAATCATACTTACTCTGCAGGTTTTTCTTTACGATGAGACGGTGACCAATCTTTTGTGAGATAAAAAAATATTTATATTTAACGTATTAGTTATCAGGAACGGAAACTGGTTCCTAATGAACGAACAGAAGGTGTAAATTTTTGCTATAGTAATCTAAAACATATAAGAAGAGCACTTCTAATAAAAGCATATGTGTATATTTTTTAATTAAATTGCTTTGAGGGGATGATTTTAAGTATATAAATTTGTAACGATCAGCAACCAGATACCTGAGTGTGTTTAATAGTCGTTTTGCAGTGTGCTATATTTTAGGTGTGGTGGTTGTTAATGCGGTGGGGAACTACCGTACCGTACCTAGTAATTTTTTTGTCTGCTGAAAATAAACGTCTTTTTCTTTCATGTGATAAATAGGCCTTTTATTGTGATGACTTGAGAATGAGATAAAAAGTACCCCTCTCTGCATTCAATAACCATTAATCTTGAAAGCCTTCGACATGTAATGCCGAATAATTTATTTACTCTTCACAATTTTCATCACCACACTGCAGCTTATCTCATGTACATTCAAAAGACAAAATCGGCATTCTTTTAATACATTATAATTTGGCAGATGTTGATGAAATTTATACACCATCAAAAACTCTCATGCGAAAACGTAAAACCTAATGAAATAAGACGCTCAAATGCGGTTTGGTAAAGAATAGATAAAAGAGGAATATCTTAAAATATCTGGATCAATTCGTCTTCATAGTCAAACTTACTTTTATCTGAAAATATGATGGGTCAATAGAATGATTCTGATATACTTAAATGGGAGGAGAAAATAATGTCCAGAACCAGCAAAAGGTCATAATCCGCGACAAAGTCTATCAGGGATACAACCTATCCAATCACGAATGAATTACATGTATATACTATACGTATGTTCATACGAAGAACTTATTGCTGTTTAAAAGGTATGAAGGCTTCTGTACAATCCATTCTTAGTATGACCCCTCATATCAATCTACTGTGTAGAAAATGATATGAGCCTGGTATATAGTTCTTGGATTTTGGGTCATAATGATAAACACTACATCGTTCTCTCATAAAATCAACTGAAACAAATCAAACACACAACACAAAACACCAAAACAACAAAAGAAAAATGGCATCCGAAGCAGTAAGAAAAGTAGCACTCGTCACTGGTATCACAGGACAAGATGGATCCTATTTAACGGAACTCCTTCTTGAGAAAGGATATGAAGTAAGTATTAGAAATGTCAATATCACGAACAAACTCTTGCAAAATGATGAAACAAACTGAATGACCAACATAACTAACCATTGATTTCTCTTTTGAATTGTTTGATAGGTACATGGAATTGTAAGACGATCCTCCTCTTTCAACACTGGACGTATTGATCATTTGTACAAAGATAGACATGAAACTGGAGTAAAACTCTTCATGCATTATGGAGATTTATGCGATGCCACTAATCTCATCACCATCATTTCCAAAGTCCGACCTACCGAGGTTTACAATCTTGGAGCCATGAGTCACGTCAAGGTATCCTTTGATATGCCTGAGTATACTGCCGATTGTGACGGTGTGGGTGTACTTCGAATGTTAGATGCCATCCGATCCTCTGGAATGGAAAAGACAGTGAAGTTTTATCAAGCTTCTACGAGTGAGCTTTATGGAAAAGTGCAGGAGGTACCACAGTCAGAAACTACACCCTTTTATCCACGTTCACCCTATGCTGTGGCTAAGCAATATGCCTACTGGATCCTTGTGAATTATCGTGAGGCCTATGGTATGCATTTGACAAATGGTATTTTATTCAATCACGAATCTCCTCGTCGTGGAAAAACCTTTGTGACACGTAAGATTACCTCTACAGTAGCTCGTATTTATAAAGGACTTGAAAAATGTTTGTATTTGGGTAACATCGATGCCAAGCGTGATTGGGGACATGCTAGAGATTATGTAGAAGGGATGTGGAGGATGCTTCAACAAGATCAATCCGATGATTATGTTTTGGCAACTGGTAAAACTACGACAGTCAGAGATTTTGTAGAAATGTCCTTTGCTGTGGTAGGAAAGACAATTAAATGGAAGGGAGAAACTGGAACAGTGGATGAGATTGGTGTAGATGCAGATGATGAAAGTAATATTCTTGTAAAGATTGATCCTCGTTATTTCCGTCCTACCGAAGTAGAGCTACTCTTGGGTGACCCCACTAAGGCCTATGAAAAATTGGGATGGAAGGCCACAACTGAACTTAAGGAATTATGTAGAGAGATGGTAGAATATGATTTGGAACATCTTCACTCAATGCATTAATCCATAATGTCATCTTCAGCATCAAGATTTTTACTATTATTCATCCAAAATAAAGCTGGGAAGCTTAGTATCGAATCCCATTGTAATGTAATATAAAACATGAATTTATCCATCACTCGAAATAAAATTTTGCATTATTGATTTATTAATTTACTTAAATCTCTTTCACAGAAAAATGAGCCAGGATGGGTTTTGCCAAATCAACATAATCTTCAAAATTCATTTGCATACTATGAGTTCGCAATCCACAGTTAAAATGAATAACATCCCCCTGCAATTTCAAACTTTCATCAACAAAAACGGGTATATATTCAGCATCGTTGTAATTGGAATTAGGGTCAAGACAATATGGAAAACAAACGGAGAATGGAGGAACGGCACCGGAGAGACATCCAGTAACTGTATTTACTTCCTCAGGAGTGGCCATCGTTAATCCCTTGGCTTTGTCAATCATTGGATGTTTTTTAATAGCTTTCCAATCTAATTTTTTAGATGCGGATAATACCGTTAATATATATTGGGATGCAATTGGAGTATTCTTCGAATGATCATTTAAAGTAGAAGCAGAAGTAGATACAGAAGAAGGTCGGTATTTCTTATTCTTGAGAAGCATGGATTTTGCTCCACTGTGAATCGAAGCCTTAGTCCAGCCTAGAGATTGTCGTATACGTGCAGAATCATTACAGGTCAAACTGGCTTCATGTGGTCCTAATTCTTCATAATGAATGCTTTGATGACGAAGAGCTTTTTTAATTCGACGATATGTTTCAGGATTTTCAGTCTGATTTTTGTGATTTTGTGTGGAGGGAGATCGATTTTGACTCATATTGATAGATTTGTGTTGTTCGTTGTTAGAGTGAGAATAATATTAATAATAATAATATGTTAATAATAAAAATTCCGATGAAAAAAAGTTTGTTTGTTTACGTCATGTGCATATGGAATTTCGTACTGAAATCTACATACGACTCAAGAAGATGGAAAAAAGTCCCTCTTGAAGCTTCATCTAATTATTCATCCATCTAACTAACTACATAATTAACTAGTTGCAGTTTCTGCTGATCAAAATTAGTCTCATCGTCATCATCATCAACAACAACAACAACAACATTATTATCATGCAGTTTTCCAATCAAATCATATATACATGAGAAACAATGCAGATAAAACTGAACTTATTGAAAACAATATGAATCTCAACGATAACCAGTCTTCCACCAGCAACAAGAATCACACCACACATGCACCTCATCCAAATGCAGGGGTCGCAGATTATTTTGCAGTTTTGGGCATTGGTGAAAAACTCACATTGAAACATTCCCAAGGCAACTCAACCCAAATAGAAGATGAAACACCTCCTACAATATCCAAATCTTCTTCCTCTCCTACAACAACAAATGAAAACAGTTTGAAGGATCATAATGATGAAGAAGCCCAAATGATGGAACGATTTTATAGAGAAATTGTCGAAATTCAAATTATTTCCAATATTCATTCTCACGGATCTCCGTCTAAACGAGCTATCCATCCTATACCTTCTTCTCCACAAACACCCTTTCATCAACTTTTACGATCTGCAACCTTTTCCAAAGATGAACAAGAAGAAAATGATGAAAATGATGAATTTGATGATGATCCTGTATTGGCAACTCGTAGTAACACCTTTGAAAGTCCAAGTCCTACCAAAGATTCATTTTCTTCTATTTACAATCCTCCCAATATCCATTCCAATAATAACACTCTTCCCTACACCACAGCTGACGGTTTTACGGTATTAACTCATACAGCCCCAGCTGGTATACCCTCTTCTTCGTCTCTTTTTTCAAATCAGCATTATCATTCTAGTAAAGATAGGAACAACCCAAAATCTAACCCTTGGAACACAGGTCAACGATTTTCGGCTAATATTAATCCATATATTGGTGTACGAACCGATATTCAAACAACACTCCATTCATCATCATCATCTTTTTCACCCTCTAAATCTGACAGCAGAAATGACTCCTTTCCTCTCCCTACAAGTCCATCCTCCAGATCACCTTCTCGTTTCCAAAAATTATTTGCCAATAAGCACCCTCTCTATTCTCCTAATACTAACACACATACTACAAATAACAAATCCTCCTTATTAGATACATCCTCCTATCATATTGGGTATAGACGTCGTGGTGCTGATGAGGGAAATACACCAGCCATTGCCAATGTAGAATTGATATATCTGCGTATACCCAATCAATACAAATACGATAATCATATCGATCCATCTCATTCGTCGGATCAGGATACAACAGATAAGGAGGAAACAAAATCCTCTCAACCAGTTGCTACTCTTACACGAGGCTTAGTAACGGGAGCAGGTATGGCTGCTAGGGCTGGACGTAGTCTCTTTCAAAGAAATTCCAATTCTTTGGTAGATTCTAGTCCAAACAATGACATGAATAGTACACATCAATCTCTCCTGGACCAGGAAGATACAAAGAATGAAGATTCCATATCCAATCCATATCCCCTTCATAGAGCTGCCACACTCCAAACCCAAAATAAATCCACAACTGATAAAGCGTTTCCGCCTACCATAGATACGTCCTCCTCCTCATCACCATCTACACCAAATCCTGTAAAGGTCTATCTTCCAGATTTATTACCTATTCCAGAGGGATATCATGATTTAGTCCTACCACAGGAATATCAATACATAAGTATACCACCACCTTCTACACCCATATCATCATTATCATCTCAGTCTATACCGCAAAAGGATTCCATATCCAATAATACAAAGGAACAAGAGCAAGATCCAGAATATCGACGATCTCAAAGACGATTACGAAAAACATTACTTTTTCCAACTAATTCATCTCGAACACTTATGAACGATGGGATTATTGACAATACAACTTCCACAAATACTCCAAATTCCAAAGGTTTCATACAAAAAGGAGAAGATGACGATACTAAAGAGCAAGGTGTTGAAGCATATGTAGATGGATCATCTTTTTTGCGATCTCCTTCTTCCAGTCCCGACAAATCCAATCGATATTCGAATACAACAACAACAACATCAACTAGGACTACCACTACTACTACCACCACCACTACCAATAAGGGTATCGAAACTTCCTTACAAAGTATGAATATATCGGATAATCCTTCTTCCTTTCGAAATCACTGTCTATCCTTGATAGAATTCCCATTATCAATTCAAGACGTTACTCTTCATACTACGAACACATCATCGAAATCCTCTCTTTCTCCTACGAAATTTTTCAAAGAAACACTGTTACAAAATCATCCCCCGAAATTCACATCATCTGAGGATATACCAATAGAAGAAAGCCTAATAGATATAGCAGAGAATGATGTTGTACCAGTAATTGCTATTCGTTATCAACATATTGGAGAGGAAGAACGATTTTATGAAGATGCTGCAATGACGGACCTAAGTCTTACATTCATGGATGAATTAGGTAGGATTGTCATGCCTTCCTTTTTTTCAATGGATGAAAGTATCGAAGAAGAGGAGGAAGAAGATACTATAAGGTATGTATTGATTTATTCAGAAACCACATGACTTTTTACTTGCGTTCAATTTTGTATTTTCTTTATGAGACCCTACTTTTATCATTCACATTGCGTTGTTGAAATGTTTTTTTTAGTCTTCTGAGTAAAACTTCGTGGGCATATGCTTCAACATCAACATATATGACAACACCTATACAAATATTAGGGAATCACCCCAAAATACCTGATCATTTGATTGGTTCGCCCGTTTTGATTTCGAAAAGAAATTTACCCATGGGATTTGCAGATGCACCATTTGCTGCTTCTGTACTAGATAGATTTCCAAAAAAGAATTACAAAGGATTACCATTACCAGAAGAAGAACTTCCTATGTTTTGTTATCCTACAGGATGTCGTTTACAACGTGCGCTATTGCGTGATGCACCTCTACCAAAATGTTATGGATTTGTGGTTAAGAATGAAAGAGGGGATAGTCTCTATGGTAAGAGAAATAGATTCGCTTGTATTTTTACCACCATTGCTTATACTAATCCGTGTCTATTTATGTTTTGTTTAGTTTCATGTATATCATTCATGGAACCTCTTTCAACATCAAAATGTGATCAAATAGACCAAATGTCAATCCGTCGACGAAAAACTTCATTGGCTCATCAGAGATATTTTGAGAGAAAACAACGGGCGTCATCATCAACAAAGAACGAAACAGATTTTCAAAATGAAAATGATAGTGAGGAAAAGAAGGATAATACTTCTACTCCAGTAAATGCAGGTTCTAAGCTTATTGGTTTTGATGACATGATGACATTTGAAAATAAAACATTGTGTCTAGTTTCGCGATATCCTCATTGGACTGCGTTTCGTAGATTTCTTTCACATTTGCATATATTATCAAACTCTGTATCTGAAATGCCCCTGGAACGCCATATTTCTCATCTTCTGCTCGCTGTACCAGTACCGAAACCGGGTGGTGCATCAGTTATTATACCCTTGAAAGCCATGTCCGAACCCATGATATTAGAAATGCCTCCAAAGAAGGACTTACCATTAGTTGGTTTACCTTATCACCGACTGTTCGGATGCCTGAATGTGAAAATGGTTGTTACATTAGTACTTGGGTTTTTGGCTTTAGAGAGGAAGGTATGTTTTTTCATATGAGAAACCCATGTATTGTCATGTAATTTGTTTGTCCTCACACTATTTTCACATCTTATATTCCTATTCCAGGTAATTTTGATGTCTGCATATCCTTCTCTAGTTCTTGATGCATGTGAATTATTGCGTGCTCTATTATTTCCATTCGAGCTCTGTGCTCCATATGTACCACGGTTAACGCAGCCATTCATGTCTTGCTTAGAATTTCCTGGAGCTATTTTTGTAGGTATACATGACGACGGTTCCCCGGATGGCCTTGCCACAAACGTTAGAGAAAATGTCCCAGAAGATACAATCATTGTTGACTTAGATACTGGCGAAGTGCAAGGTGACTCAAACTGGTAAGAACCTTCTCAACTTTCAGAAAATTCTCACAAAAACTGTATTATCTTATATTTGATGTATATGATCCTTCACTATACAGTCAAGAAGTCTTAAAGCAGTGCTGGGGAATTATTCCAACATATCAACGAGAAGCACTAGTCTCTGAAATTGAAGCTCTTTGCAAAGATGCAGGTTTGGTTCCTGGAAAGGAACCTATTGGCTCTCAAGTGGATGGGGCAGAAAGCTTGAGATCTCAAAATAGATTCATACACGTGTTTGGTAGTGAAACCCAACACCTGAATTGTGAGCCATTAGATGGTCGTGCTATAAGAGATGCCTTTCTCAGATTCTTTTGCTCTGTTCTTGAAGGATATGAACGCTATCTCGTCGTCCCGGATATGGACTTTTTGATAAGTGGAAATGAATGGTTTGATTCAAAGAGATTTTTGGCTTCAGCTTTGCAAGATAAGGCCCCTTTTTTAGGGAGTTTGGTTACGACTCAATTGTTCCAATCTTTTATACAGCGTAGGACTGAAGCTAGTGATCTACATTGTATGCTTTTTGACGACTGCCAGACAGAATTTCTTTCGAGTCACGAGCCGTACGGAAGACTAGGTGAAACGAATTTTGGTTCCAAATTTCTTCCTGATGTGGTAGATAGACTTTTCTCATATGATCTATTGGTAGATCAATGTGCAACTGAAGGTCACAATATAGTTTCATTAGAATCTGAGAATATGAATGGGTCAATAATGGAAGATTCTTTTTTAAGTGATGCTGAAACAACCTTTTCGGTGTCAGGATTAAGGGTCCAATCGTCCTTTATCTCCTTAAATACAACGTTAAATAATTCCTTTCAAGGATTGCATAATCATAAAGAGATCGTGACTCATCCCACTAGAGATAAATTAGCGTTAAATTCTCAGTTTGGATATTTTAGAGATGGTCATTCGAGCTTCCCTCAAAGTTTTCACGAGAATTTATTCTTGCCACTAGAACCAGAAAAACTACAAACTGACATGTCAGAAATTCCAGTAGCAATTCTTACACGAAGTGACAGAGAGCTAGAGGAAGCAAACAGGCGAAGAAAAATTGCAGTATCTGATGGAAGTGGTTTAAATAAGCAAAGACGATGCTTATGGCAACTTCCTAAATTATTGGTAAGAATTTGCTGGTTTTGTTCAAACTTATTTGCATGCTACACTCAACTTTTTATGTGCCTGAACAAATAGGCCTCCCACTTCTTGGGGTCTTGGTTGCTTTGCATCCCTTCCCAACTATTACAATCTCACATATCTAATGAGCAACACGCAAAAATTCTTCTTCGGGCATTTGGGGCGCTAAGGTTGCTGAAAAGTCGCCACAGGATAATTCCTGATGAAGCTTCGTATCGTGCATTAATGGTTGCATGTGGACGTTCCAAAAGTGATAGAAGGATTGAATTAGTAAAGATTTTTGGTTTGTTACGTTCCGATGGGATTTTCCCTAGTGCAGTTACTTTGGGACAATACACTAGAGCAATTGCTGAGGGTTTTTCAAAACGTTCGAGCATCTCTCAAGACGAAATCAATGATAATTCTACAGCTCTTCCAGATTCTGATTTCCAGCATCGAATAAATGAGGATAATATTCTGAATGCTCTAGATGAACACTTGGAAATTCTTGAAGAAGCAGGGCGAAAATGGAGACAAAGATCAAGTAATAGAGATGGGAAATCTAATCGCGAAAATCCGATTGATATGACCATGGAAGTTCAAAATGATATTTCATCGAAAGACAGGCCTAGTGATGGAAATGATTTATCTTTTTCGACTCAAAATCAAACAGAATCTGGTAACAAAAGATCGAAAGAAAATCGTAAAAGCAATCAATCTTGGGGCCCGATACTGTACGCAACGTCATTTGCTCACGTAACAAAAGATCACACGATTTCAAAACCTTTTCACAAGGCTAACTTTAAATTCATTGCTCTATGGTCCCGAGCTACGGAGTGTATCTCGTGTGGATACATTCCTTTCGATGAGGAGATACAAGCGGTGAGATTTGATATTTACATTCTGATTTAAAATTTATCTTCGTTCTCTTTCTTATCAATATTTGCTCGCGAAATTATGAATAGGGATGGGATGAAACACCAACTGATAATGAAATACAGTCGAGTATTTCTTGTCCACGATGTAAAGCCACTATTACTCCAAGGCTTGGCTACCTCGAAATGTTATGTGAAAAAGTTGAAGCAAAAGCGCTTTTCACCAACTCTGATGAAAGTGAAGGTCTTCCTCCACAGTTGAGAAACACTTTGTCGAATGAAAATACTTCAAGACCCTTATTTGATGAGGAGAGAAGTGCTGAATTCGTTACGTACTTGAGTCCATCGATATTGCGACTGCTTCTAGAAAAGCACGTTGAAGAAAATGGGGAAGAAGTTTTAGAAAGGGAAACTCTTCGAAAACTTGATGATACTGTATATTTTAATCTTTGGTGGTATTGCCTACGCTTTTCTTTACCATTTCCTCTACCTGTTTCGTCTCGTGAGGGGGCTAAACACCACCTTGCATTTGGTTCTTGGGACCGTAGTTTAGCAATACAAGGGTGCAAGGCGGGTTCAAAGTACATCACATCCCTTCTACATGTTGTGAATGGAAAGGAAGAAACAAAAAAAAATCCATCATCTCTGTCACAATTTTTTGATAATGAGAAGATGCTTTCACATTTTAATCTACAAACATACACACAAGGTGACTGGGATCAAGTAGACTTATCAAAAATTCTAGTTACTTTGGTGGAGGCTTGCGATAAGCGTGACTTTCTTCCAGTTTTGCAGTGTATCGTCCATTGCAACCGCAGAAAATTAGAAAAACTGAATGGTCAAGAATTGCTTCTTTTGGATGCGAAAAATAATCGCAAACATAAGACTGAAGACTATTATTCATTTACATCTTCAAATGAAACATTAGATTGCTATAGAACCATTCTGTACCTGGCAAAATACCAATGCACAACTGCATTTCATATATTCTTCCCTGCCACGTCAAAGGGATGCAAAGGATATCATTTTTGGTGTTCTATAGGAACTCCTCAACCAATTTTTGATCGGTTATTCCGTAATGCTCTGATCCGTTTGAATGGAGAAGAAGATTCGAGCTTGTTTGAATCTATTGCTTATGTGTCAGATATTGCTCTTGGTTTTCGTTGTATCTTCGGACACGTCCTTTAAAACATCCACTAATAGCTACTAATAGCTACTAATAAACTCTTATAATTCATCTGTAAAGTATCAATCAAAAGTATCTTTGTTATGTCACTTTTTGGTTTTCGATTATGGCAGCAAACAGCAAACAATTTCTCATTTTTTCACTTCAACGGCATTCCCTGTAGACTTTGGTATGGAAGAGAGAAACCTTATTCTTTGGGGTGAGCTTATTTACTCGGTGAGCAATGTAATGCTGACAGTCTCCTCTTGGTTCTTCTTCTCCATTGTTGCACTACTATCACAAAAAAATTTTTTGTAACAAGATCAACGAATCAACAGATCACCAAGTTTGTGCTTAGAAATCAAAATCTCTTTTTCTCATTTTGCACTTTATTGCTAGTAACTTTGATTCTTCAAGGAAAATATGAAGCAGACCCTCTACTTCATGGGTCGTCAGCCCTCCTATATTACATCTACATCAAAACTTACATTGAGGGGAAATAATCAAACGAAATTTCATTCAAGACGCTATCATTTTGCAACAAAGACTCTTTCCAAACAACCCAAACATGACAATTTCAGAAAGATAAACGCTTGCACATTTATTAGCATATCCCTCCCCATCATGTTAGCTTCTCCCATGAATAAAACTGAACATTTTTGCAATTTACAAGCTTCTACGAGGCCACCGCCACGCTTTGGAAATCACAAGATTGCTAGTCGTTTGTTGTCTTCCAAAGGTAATGATGTAACAGCGAGTCCAACAGAAAAAGAAATGAATGAAGCTGTAAACGCTAACATTAAAGACAGGCACTGTCCTATATGTGCGAAGTATAGTAAGGGTCCCTGTGGAGATATCTTCCGTGATTGGCTTCAATGTACCGACGAAAATCCAGGAAAAAATGAATCCACCCAAAAAGATATCCACATCGAAAAATGCTTCCATTTAGCAAAACCATTAGCTGAATGTTTGAGTAAATATGAAGAATTCTATGCGAAAATTCCTTTGGAATATGATGAAATTGATAAAGATGCAGATCAAGAAAAAGGAGCTGAAAATGTGAGAGAGGCTTGGGATAATATTGTTCATGAAATAGAAAGTGCTTCAAAAACACAAAAAAATAGTAGAAAATTTCCAAACTATATGGCACCGGAAATGGAGGTTCGCTTCGAAGCAAATGTAGGCCTTGCTTTATTCTACAAAAAATCTTTGCAATGCAAAGATGGAAAAGAACTTTTGCTTGCTTATCTAAAAGATCAAAATGGAAAATTGCTTGGTGCAGGCACGTTAGAAGACATTCAAAATGGTAGAGGGTCATTACGGTTTGGGATAGATGAAACAACAGAGACAGTTACTCTATGCGCTTTATATGGCGAGGACGATGGAGGTCCTTTATTAACCATGACACAACGTCTCCCGCCAAGAACATAATTTTAAACGCTAAAAATATCTTTCATAGGCTTAAGTTGTTTCTATAAATTCTCTTTTTTGAGAATTATACTACATAACATATCTATTTATTTCGTCATCATGTTTCTTCATTTGTGTTTAAGTTCCGACTCCAATGAGATGGGACTTGAGTGATGTCTATATTTTTTTCATTATCAACCAAACCCTCGAATATCAGCATCAATAATTTTCTAGACGCGACGGTTCGGAACCTAGACAAAGCAAACTCATCCACAAGGCCATTATCGCAGCATTGTTGGAAATATTCCCTAACAATATCGTCACGGTCGTTTCCGTACTCGACTAACCGATTACAAACATTGAAAAAATTTCCATAAGTTTTTGAATTAGACACAGTACCTAAGCCAGCATTTGGATGATTTCTATGCTGATAATTTTGATTCAGTTCTTCCATTAAGTCCAAGGCAATCTTGAGACTCTGAAGACTAGATGAAGCGCTTGAAGGATCTGTGCATGCATGTATTGTTGTATTATAAGCATTTTGGAAAATTCGCATCTCTTTTGGTGTAAGACTTTCGTACTGAAAATATTGTTTCATTTTCTGCAAAACATTTAAAGCATATTGGGCTTTATTTGGATCCATACTATGTGCCCAAGCATTGATGGCTGAACAAAAAGATATTGCGTCGGCAAGAGGTATACCTAAAGTTAGAGTATTCTTTGAACCGATTTCACCGTCATTCTTCGTTCTTTCATGTCCAATAATCATCTCCTCTAGTAGATGTTGTGCTTTATGGGCAGCATTTCGTTTCTTACTGGATGCTTTGGCATATGCATGGATCAGGGCATTTACTAGCACTGTATTAGGTGCCAAATCAGATCGTTCTATGGATGAATCTTCGTTACCTTTCCTCCACAATGAAACCATTTGATTATAAATTCTCTGAGCATTGTCACAATCACCTTGATCGGCAAAAGCTTTGATAACAGTTAAAAAACTGATGATATTAGGTTTGACAACCAGTTTGGATTGTTGCATTGCATCAGATTCAAGATGATCTCTCTTTTTCATCAGGTTATGTTGATAGTTGCTTTCAAGAAATTGTAGAATAGATTCTGCTTTTACGGGAGAAGAAGCTTGGCTCCATACCTTCATAATGGAATTATATGTTATTATGTCAGGATATACATTTTGCTTTCGCCCTTCTTCCAGCAATTGTTTTAGAATCAGTTGAGCTCTTTGTGCTCCTTGCTTCTGATGATCTTTAGATTCATTTCCGTTTCTAGCAAATGCACTTAAAACGGTGTTATAGGTGATGATGTCTGGTTTACATATACAGTTCTCATCTTTTTCTGATAATGATTTCATGCTTTCCAGCAAATCCACTACAAACTGGGAAGAATTGGGGATGATTTTTCCACGACTTTGAGCAAACGCTTGTATGACTATATTGTAGCTCATGGTATTTGGCTTTATAGACCATAACGAAGTAATGGGAGGGGAAATAAATTTTTGCAAAATATCGTGCGCTCTTTTCGCTTCGCCCTTTCTAGCCCATGACGTTAAAACGGTGTTTAGACTTATCACGTCAGGAACAACATCTTCGTTTTTTCCTTTTTGGTAATTCTGTATCATATCATAAAAAATTTCTTCAACTCTCTTAGGATTTTTACTTAAACTCCATGCTTTTAAGACAGTGTTGTACAATACGGTAATAGAGTTAGTATCGGGGTGTACCGTTACTGCATTAGAGACTTCAGATTTGCTTGATGCAATTTGTTGTTGTCTTTCAAACTCATACAGGATAGATTCCACTTTTTGTCCGATGTAATTTTGATCACTCATTTTTGTAAAATACTGAAAAGTCGGTAAATGAATGTATGCTTCCATCCAGGCTGCATAGGAACGTACATCTAATGGTATTTGAATTTCTTCCATCCATTTCATAATTCGTTTAAAGTTAGAAAGGTCGCCATGCTTAGCATATCCCATAAGTAACATATTAAATGCGTGAGAATTGGGCATGCAATTTTCACTTTTATCATTCTTATCCAATAAAGCTTGATTTTCTATTTGTGTACCTTCTGAAAGGTTCAATTGTTCATAATTTGCGATCATCTGTCTCAAAATAGCCTCTGCACGCGTCAATAATGCAGCATTTGAATCATGCAGACTTTTTTGACAAATGGCTTGAATTAAGGCAGCAAAGACATTTGATGTTGGTTGTAGATCCGACCTTTGAGAGGTTTCAAAAAGATTCAATAAGAGGGACAGAAGTATTTCGGCTTTCTTGGTTGGGTCAATATTAAAATGATCATTATTATCATTATTGGAGATAGTGGAAGACCAAGCTTTGATCAAATGTTTAAAATGATATGTTTTCAGAAGTCTTTGTTGTTTAGGTGGTATTTGAGGTTTAAATGATGGAAAAGAATAGGAGGGCAAATTCTTCGTTAGCTCATTCGTGAAGGACTCAACATTGCCATAGACATTTTGCTGGGTAAGAAAATGACAAAGGATGCCAGTTGCCTTTATGGTAGCTTCCCATTTAGACAAATCATTAATTTCATTAGTTACTGGGACATTCAAATAAGATTCAAGAAGATATAGATACATGGAAGGAGAAGGTGCATTTTCATTTGAATCCATGAGAAAATGGTGAAATAGAGCCTGAGTTAATGATAAATTGTGGGATTGTCGTTGAGCATGATACTTCATACATTCTTCTATTTGATGCATATCATAAAAATTTCCTTTAGGGGTTTCTATTGATGTTTCCCTTCCCATTTTTTTGTTTTTCATTTTTGTGGTTTTCGTCGAAGAAAGGATATTATAGGTAAGTCTTTCTAAACGATGCAGCTTTTGCTTTGATTTTGACAGTATTTTTGGTTTTTCGTATTTGTATGGATTGGAATTTTTTTTTACTTCCTTCTTTTTGTTAGCTGTGGAAAAGTAATAATGTTGATGATTAGTAGCATTTCCAAGTAAAGATGAGGGATATTTTAAGTTTGGAAAGTATTTCAAGGCGTGATCATTACGGAGTGGTGTATTGGATACGTTTAAATGTCGATGTTGAGAGATTTGTTGATAGTTCACGATAGGGAAAACATGAGAAAGATGAGCTTTGTTATCGTTACTCTTTTCGATTGTTGTTATATTTTGGAGGAATTTCTGTTTTTGTTTTATTCTCAAATGACTTGTATGGAACTTATGAAGGAATCGATTATGGCTCCTCTGGTATACGTGCGAATTGATCCCTTGAGGAAAATTTGGCAATGATTGTCTATTTATCAGTAGAATAGAAGTTAGAGGAGTCTTTCGTTTAGTTAATGAAGTTAGTATGCGAGACGACATTTGCAATCGAGACATGAGTTGATAGCCATCACTTCTTTCGTGGACACTTTTATTTATCTCATTCCACCAGTTTCACTGTCACACTGTATTGTTATGAGCATGTACTAAGATCACGTAGACTCTACCTCTCTCTAGCATGTTGTCTTGATTGTAACTACCTTGATTTTTCATCCGTGAATTTTTAGAATCAAACCCATCTGGAAAACAAGGAAATTCATTACTTCAAAAACATGATGACTAAAAAACGCAGTAATTTTGATAATTGCAATATCTCCTAAAAGTTTCAAATACATTGAAGCTCATGTTATCAATATTTGTGGAATTTATTGTGAAAGTAATCTCACGATGTTATGCTACAAAGGTTGAGTTAAGAGAAGCGAAAATTCAGCACTTCATCAAATTTATGATCAATAATTGCAATTGACAAAAATATCTGAAGACGTTACATATTAATGACCATAGCATGTTTGTTTGGAAATATATCCTGTTTAATTTATTCTTCGCTGTTCCATTCCTTAAAATAACAGTGGTCTGAATTTATTGATAAATTTCACTAATGTGATATTTGGGTTCAAGTTACAAGTAATATCAAACAGCACTTTCATAAATTTGTTTAGTATTAGAATATAGTATCATCTTTATAATATGAACAATTTTACAAAAAGAGAATGAAAAACTTTGCATAAGTTTTTTGCAATTTAATTTATTTTTGATCAAGTAATTGCTTTCTCATTTTATTTTCTAGAGCATTCGAAATGTACCTTGGCTTTAGATTTGATCTTGTTGGCTGTATTCCACGTGAACAGACGGGAATTTTAGCCATAAGATGTAATCCTATAGAGGTCCTTTTCAGTTATTTATTATTTGTTCTCTAGAGAGAGAGACGTCTCTAACGAATGACCGTGGACTTCTCATGTTTTACTCTCTAATAACAACAAATATCAGCAGAATGTTCTTTCTAGACCAAAAAGTGAGGAATTTTTAGACTTAACCATATTCGCATTCAACATACGAAAGAATGTCAGAACAAGAAAATTTTGGTCACGTTCATAATTCAATTTTTCCAATCTCACATAGGAAATAGTAATGAGTATAGACGTAGAAGTAACGAACACATCTTTGCATAATGAAAAACGTCACAATAATACCACATCAAAAACATACCACTTGTACATACAGAAAAGATACGACTGCAGAAAGATTTTCCATCACGTAGAATTCGTTCTACGTACGTAGAATGATATGATGAAATAATCTCAAAATAGAACACTCGCAGAACGAATGGGTCTCCTTCCACTCTGGAATGTGCGTTTATGTGAGTGTGGCTCCCGAAAGTAAATTTCCATGAATTTGATAACTCAACAAAGTTCATTTATTGAAATTGCAAACAAGTGAACAGAACGAAATACTTCATTATATTTAATCTTCGACAATATCTTCATTTGATTCAATTGGAACGAACTTGAAAAAAAAAATTTTAATCGATTCTTTGAAGAATAGGCAATGAAGCAAAATGCCCTCACCAAAAAATAAACACTATACCAAACGACCATCACACAGCCATAAACGCCACAACTTTTACAAAAGTATCTTTCTCTCCAGCATGATTCTTAAATCTCTATTATCTTTATCATTCTCATCACGACCTGTGGTGGGATTCCAGATGAAACCCATGCCATTTACACATAGCAATCAAAGATTCTTCAGAAGGAAAACAAACATAAATGACATTAACAATTCTCGAAAAGATGCTTCTTCATGCGTTTTTCTTTCCTCGTCGGCGAAACCAATATCATCTTCTCCAGCTCAAGAGCCTCTCCGAATTAATTTGGAAACGGTACCTTTAGATGACCTTAGCGCTATTCTAAAATCTTGGAAACAACCTGCCTATCGTGCTAAACAAATTCATCACTGGATACGTGAACGGGGTGTTACAAACCCTTCTGAAATGTCCAACTTACCCAAAACATTAATTCAATTGCTAGAAGAACACACCACTGGCTATGATAGAAATAGCGGTGATGCTTCCTCCCTTGATGACGGAAGTTCATATTCTAACCAACTTCTAGAATGTGTCTTTGAACAACAGAGTATTGATGGTACAGTAAAACGAGCATATCAACTTCATGATGGACAAATTGTAGAATCGGTTTTGATGCCTTATGAGAACAAATCAGGTCGAAATACAGCATGCATATCTAGTCAAGCTGGATGTGCAATGGGGTGTGTTTTTTGTGCGACGGGACAGATGGGATTCGCACGACAATTAACCTCTGAAGAAATTTTCGCACAAGTTTCTAGATTTGATATTGAATTGAAAAAACGTGGTGAACGATTAAGCAATGTGGTTATGATGGGTAAGTTAATGTTCTATTTCTGCACGCAAGGTCACAAAGCCATATTGTAAAATTAAGTATGTCTATTCATATCCTTAATCTATTTTTCTCTCCCTAATCAACACACCTTTTTATTATTTTTAAGGAATGGGTGAACCACTGGCAAATTATAGGAACGTGATGGAGGCAATTAAACGAATGAATGAGGAATTAGGCATTGGTGCTAGGAAAATTACCGTGAGTACGGTAGGAGTTGTTCCCAATATTCGCAAACTAATTGAAGAGAAGCTCCCAATTAAATTAGCTATATCGCTTCATTGTGCTACCGAAGAGGAACGGTCGAAACTATTACCAGCAAACAAACGATATGGTGGTTTAGACGAATTGATGCTAAGTGTAAAAGAATACACAGAAAAGACGAAACGTCGCATCACATTAGAATGGGCATTGATTGAATTTCAAAATGATTCTCCTCAAACAGCCCGTCAACTGGGAAACCTTTTAAAGAGATTCGACATTCGAATGGATTTGATTCACATTAATGTAATTCCGTTAAATCCCACAGGAGGATTTGAAAATGGACGTCCTTCTGGTAAAAATCGTGTAGAACAATTTATTCAAGTTCTTGAGAAGGAATTTAGAGTTAGTGCCACTCCTCGTATGAGGAGAGGGATTGATATTGATGCAGGGTGTGGCCAACTTAAGTCAAAGATTAAGAAGAAAAAAAAACAAATACGAGTGGTGGAACAGCTGCCTAGCATGGTTCAACAGCAAATGGAAAGTGAAGAAGATTATATACAAATGGAAGATGATTTGGAAATCAACTTGTCTGACAAACAAAGAAAAGAAATTAAGGATGATCGGAAGACTTTTAAAAGTTTTAATGATTTTTTGGATTTGGAGAGTTCTGTAAATCCTATGATGCCAAGCTTATTCGACACGTTTAAGAAAACGTCGGATTTAGATACGAACATGAAAGACCAAACCAATTCTGTCATCTCAAATCCCATAGTAGGAGTATATGAAGATGACGACGAAGACGATACACCAGATGATGAGCATAACATGCATGAAGTAACCCCGAATCAATCAATTTATGATGTGGACTTTACAACCTCAAATGAAAACGAAAATACCAATCATAATGATGGGGATAATGGCGACGATGACTTCTATTTTCAATCCGATACATCCTTACATGAAGGTGTTCACAATAGCATTACAAATGCAATTACGGGAAATCCCATGATGTCTGTTGCCTCTAGCGAGAAGAAAAGGAGAGATCCTCTGAGCGAGCGTGATAGTAGCAGCAATGGTGACATTGAGTCTAGCGATCCATTCAATGAATTGGAACGCCCTAAACAAACGTCGGATTTAGATACGAACATGAAAGACCAAACCAATTCTGTCATCTCAAATCCCATAGTAGGAGTATATGAAGATGATGAACATAGCATGCATGAAGTAACCCCGAATCAATCAATTTATGATGTGGACTTTACAACCTCAAATGAAAACGAAAATACCAATCATAATGATGGGGATAATGGCGACGATGACTTCTATTTTCAATCCGATACATCCTTACATGAAGGTGTTCACAATAGCATTACAAATGCAATTACGGGAAATCCCATGATGTCTGTTGCCTCTAGCGAGAAGAAAAGGAGAGATCCTCTGAGCGAGCGTGATAGTAGCAGCAATGGTGACATTGAGTCTAGCGATCCATTCAATGAATTGGAACGCCCTAAACAAACGTCGGATTTAGATACGAACATGAAAGACCAAACCAATTCTGTCATCTCAAATCCCATAGTAGGAGTATATGAAGATGATGAACATAGCATGCATGAAGTAACCCCGAATCAATCAATTTATGATGTGGACTTTACAACCTCAAATGAAAACGAAAATACCAATCATAATGATGGAGATAATAATGATGATGACTTAGATTTTCAATCCGATACATCCTTACATGAAGGTGTTCACAATAGCATTACAAATGCAATTGCAGGAAATCCCATGATGTCTGTTGCCTCTAGCGAGAAGAGAAGGAGAGATCCTCTGAACGAGCGTGATAGTAGCAGCAATGGTGACATTGAGTCTAGCGATCCATTCAATGAATTGGAACGCCCTACACAAGATGATCATTCTGACAGATTTTTTGAACCATTTCAACGTTCTTCAAAACCTCAATCCCCATTTGAGCCGCAACCAACTGATCAATTTTTTGAATATGATGATGATCACCATGATACTTTTGATTTGGACCAGGATGATCATTCTGATAACAACAGAAAGGTAAAAATGAACGGAAAGAAGAACATGAACGTGGAATTTCCTGATAACAGTGAAGAAGATTTGAGTTTTGACTTAGATTTTGAGGATGATTCTCTTCTAGAAATGAAATCGCAAGCTACTATCAATCCAAGTGCAAATAGTCAAGGTAGTGAAGTTGAACAATTTCGAAGTTCTCAAACCGTTGACTTGGACTGGGATGAAGATTTTGAAGATGAAGAATATCAGACGGATAAAGAAATAGAAGAGGCTAACAGGTTATTATCTCTTGTCCAATCATCTTTTCCAGCACCACCATCATCGAAAGCACAATCTCCAGCTTCTTCTGAGCATGAAACTGAATCTTTATTGAAAGGACCTACAACTACAATTACCGATGAAGAAAGTATTCGAGAGGCCAAGAAAAGACGCAAAAAATTAATACGTAATTTGAAACAAATTGATAAATTGTTGGAACAGCAACATAAGGGTATTGATTTAAATGAAGAACAAAGAATCAAAGTAAGTAGAAAGGATGAATGGCGCGCTGAATTAGAAAGTGTGGAACATAACTTGCAATAGAAACGGAAGCAAAAGATACAATATTTGAAAAAGTAAAACGGAAATAAAACTCAGATCATAAATGATAATAGAAAATAAATTAAACATGAGTACGCCAATAAATTATATTTAAAAGAACATTCCTTAGGTTTTACCTTGAATGAAATCCTGACTTCCATATGTTTTTTTTTGTGATTTTATGCATCCACAGACGAAAGTAAATAGTGAAGCATTTGTGTTCTTAATTATTTTCGTTTTCCCAAGATAGGAAAGCAAGTTTTGTGTGAGTGAAATTTTAGCACATGCAAAAAAAGAGGCTTTCACATATTTCCGGGACAATTTTGGACGCACCCATCGACTTTTTTTATTTAAAACGGAATGAATTATATAAAGATTTGTTTATTTATGTTTAGGTTAAATAAGTAGTTTGTAAATGTTATCCTTCTAAATAGAGTATATATATTTGTAAATACATAATTTTTAGCATTTATTATTGATCAAAATTAATCTGTTTGCCTATATAGGAAAATTTTAACTACAAAGATTAAGAAGTAACGTCCATTCCGTGGAAAAATATGAATTGCGTGGTCTTAAAATTTGGGTTACATTTTACCTCCATCGCTATCAGTGAAAGTTTCATGTGTTCACATCAAAACTAGAGTACAGCACAAAAAAGGACCCAAGTTCTTCTCAACCATGGTGCCTAAACCTCGAGACTTTTCAAGGGAATATTCCATAGAGACTCAAAACAGCACCATATCTAGAGGAGGAGAAAATAGATTTAAGTCTTTATCAATAAAAGTGAAGAAGGGGAGTTGTGTTCATGTTAAAGATTGGGGCTATCCTGGTTATCTCTCAGATAAGGAATGTACAGTTTATGTGAGTGAAAAGGAAACCTTGCGATATTTTTTTGGATTCGTTTTGTTATAACTTTCAATGCTTAATCGATTGGATAGATTTGACTTCAAATATTTCTCATGTCGATCTCACTCCTTTTCTTTACTCTGCTCATTGATACAGAATGATTTTAGAAAAGAGATATTTCAACGAGATCTCTTTTTTCGCCAAGCTGTATATGCATTTGGTGAAGAAACTGAAGATCAATCTTACGCATTATGGTAAGTGAAGGTAGAGTCAGATTCAATAGAATTATGTTTTAAGAGCTCATCATTTCTTTTCATCGTTTACATTTAGTCGATGGTTACGGGCACGCAAATTCGATTTGCCTGCGACGATACAGATGGTAGAAGAGGCAGCTAAATGCCGGCATGAGCATTTGAAAGCAAATTTTTATGAGAATCCAAAAGATGCTCTTGGAGTTGAACTTTCAACTTATATCACGCAATATCCTCAACTTTATTGTGGATTTACGAAAATGGGTTTTCCATTGTTCATTTCAAAACCTGGGATTCTCAATACAAACGGCTTAGAATGTATCACAACCATAGATGGAATTTTGAGATACCATTGGCATGAAATGATATATAATTTTGGAGGAGCACTAAGAGAATCCATCTCTAGGAATAAAAAGCTCAAAAGGTAAGCATCGAAATGAATATTAAATTTAGATATCCTTGTTCATATTTATCTTACCTTTTAATACAAACGCATGGTTTCTTTTTGTGAAGGTTTGAAGTAGTTTGTATAATAGATTTAGCCCATTTGAGCAGATCCCAAGTAAATAAGCGTGCTCTCAACATTATAAAGGCACAGAGCACAATTGACTCTCTTTGTTTTCCAGAAACTCTTAATAGAGTCATTGTTGTGAATGCCCCAAGTTTTTTTTCAATGACTTGGAGAATAATAAGGAGCTGGATAGATTCCCGAACAGCTAGTAAAATTGAGATTTTTACCAGCACTAAGAAAGCCCATAAGCGACTACTTGAAATCGTGGATAAGAACGAGCTTCCATCAGATTACGGTGGTAGAGGAGTGAGCACTGTTTACTCACTTGAAAAGAATAGATTATTGCAAGAAAATAAAGCATTAACTAGGCAAATTTCACAATTGATGAGTTTAGGATCAAAATCATATTTTAAGATTCAACTGCACGAGAATGAGGCAATAGACTATTCAATCTTTACCCGGTGCTTGATAGGGGCAGAATTCAAAATTTCTATTGAAGGAAAAAATGACGAAAATATAATCCTGATAAAACACGGAGGTAACGGAATTGACGAAGAAAAACCAACAAGGGTTGATTGCAATAAAAAAATATTTGGTCCTTGTACAATTGGAATTCAAATTAAATGCATTGGAAATGCTAAACCAACAAAATATTTTCTTTTTATCGGGAAGATATTTGATCGAGATGTTTTGATGGAAAGTGACGACAGCACAATAGGCAATGCGGCTAATAATTTTGATTTTTGTCAACAGAGTTGTAATGTGGATACTAAGAGGTCTTTTAAGAAAGAAAAAGAAATACCAGTATCTCGAAAAATAGTTGTACCTCGTGCAATGAAATCGGAAAGCGATATGCATCACCGATTGAAACGGAACAGATCTACAAAAGATAATCTAGCACTAACACAAGATAAATCGTCTCGTTCTCATGAGAGTTTGCTCGTGCGAACGCAAAGTTCTGTCGAAGAATTGCAAATATCTGAACATGAACGCTTCACTTCAGATGCGTCAAATGACCTTCTTAGTAGGGAGAGCTCAAGAAAATTTTTGGATATCATGAAACCGTATCCTAAACAGCAGTATTATGTTGTGGATGAAGAAAATATTAATTCTTCGAATTGGGTTTGTGGTTGGAAATCATGTTGGTAAATAAGGAAACAAAATCTCTGTAAGGAGTTTATAATAATTTAATATTTAAATACTTCATAAAATACAACAACTACAAAAATATTAACAATCATACAGTCCATTTTTTGTTTTTTGGCGCATGACGCCTTAGTATATCACGCAAATGTAAATTCAATTTATCAAAGACACAAAATCATTATGAAATCCATCGAGTTGCTCATTTCTTGTTGAAATTGTTCACTTTTCTTCTTCTTTCCTCTCCTTGTAGAAATGTAAGAACAAGTGGAACAATCACTTCTTTTCCTATAGTTCCTCTCGCGATTCTGAAGAGTTCTTTGTGATCCCATTCACTGTATAAATTAAGATACTCCTTTGCTTCTTTTACGGTCGGGTATCTTGATATGAAACATATTTTGGTTTTCAATAAGGCCATCTCTAATAGTGAGAGTTTTTCCATCAATTCGTACCTATTCAACTCATCCTCTATACTCTCTCTCGTTATTTCTTTCCCAAATGCTTTTTCCACGACATATTGGTACATAAGGTGGTGCATTTCTAGTTTCCATCGCCGCAAGCCAAGCCGTTCTACTCTAGTATCCATGTTCTTCACAACATCAATATTTTCAATCACTTTTTCCCCAAATTCTGCTTCCTCGCATAAAGTTTTTTCTTTTTCTTGCTCTCCCCACAGAATCTCATATTGTTTTAAATGCCGAGAGCCTTGAAAGTGTTTTATTGCAGTTTGCTTGTGCATCCACCCCGTCTCACACAAATAACATTTGTACATGTCATTTTTTTCCTTATGTCCAACATAAGGAACTCCATTGAATTCACAATTTCCTCGCACAGGAACGTCAAGCCACCCTTTCTTTAATTCAAGTCTATTCATTTCGATCTTTAGCATAAGGGATGTTCCTTTTTTTTCTTCTCCAGCGAAAATCCACATGAACAGAAGCTAGCGAAACGTTAACTTCATGTTACTTATGGAACAAAATAATGCTGACAGACTTCACCGAAAAATCAAAAAAGTAACTTTGAGTTCGTTTTGTTGCGTGAATGGATATGAACAGATAATTATGTAAAGTTACATACGAATTCTAGTCTTCATGTGAAATTATATTGTTAATCATAAAGATCAATAGCATAGTTGTACTAAATATAAATAGGTTTAATCGCAATATCTTTTAAGTCATTGTATCGAGGTCATTCATTACGAATTCCCTTCTTCTATGTATAGTTAGTACAGTTCACTTTCTTTCATTGTTGTTTTGATTTTGTATACCTGAACAATAAAATATATTCAATCTTGCTATGGACTTGTAGAATAATTACGAAAATGTATATTTTTTCCATTGCAGCGCAGAGTAAACTCATGAGAATCTGATACATACGTGATTGAATATGAGGTTAAAATCATATGAGGGTTTTCGTATTTTGTGTATAATATGGGAATCCTTTAAGTATCAGGTATAAGAAAAATTGGAAGACATTTATCATTTAGAGAATCATCGTTTAAATTTTTTCGAAGGCATTTTCCCGTCTCATAAAAAAGAATTTAAAGATCCATGCTTGCCTCCAATATCAATTGCAATCTCGGTGAAAGATGCAACAAACGTTATAATCAGTAATTATGTATCTTATGAATATTAAGTATCAGCATAAAAAAAATATTCTTAAGTACTTTTGTGTACTACATGTCCAATTGCTGGTCTTTCTTTTTGAACTAAATAGTACAAGGGTTTATTTCGTAACTCATGCTTTTTGTATAAGGCAAGCTCAATTGGAAAGTTTTTGAATAATGATTTGGGTTGATAAAGGTATTCTGTCGTTTATATTCTAAAGTTCAACTCATATAGAAAGACATATTTTTAGAGTCATCTGCACGTAAACTGAACAAGGACTTTAATTTGATTACTAACTTCACTGATCTTTATGAACTCATATTACTATCCATTGCAGCTTATTCTTATGACATAAAATTTGATAGCATATTGAATCCCATTGAAATGAGCTATTCTCAACAAATCTTTTCCTACGATATATAAAGATAGTTTGCAATATTTTTTCGGTAAATTGTAAATTCTATAGGACGGAAATGATGCTGTCATAAATAAGGTTGATTCGTCAGATAAAATGTTCTTCTATATGATATCTTAATTTACAACAAATGATAATAACAAAAAATAAAGATAGTCTTATTTAAAATCGACTTCTAAATGCAGCACTCTTTTGTGTAAGAAAATTACAATCCCTTTCTGAATTATGTTGCTTTTAAATGGATTCTTTGATCGGTGGCACATACTATCGTTGTCATAGGCCCTACTTTTATATTTTAATGTGTCCATCTAAGCATTATGGAAAATACTCTAGACATGGAATTTTAAAAGATTCTCTTGCCAAACCTCTTAAGGTCCCAGTACTTTCCTCGTAGGTCCGCCTGGCATCAATCATAGCCTTCATAGCGCTTATCGGTACAGGTTTAAAACGTCCTTGACGAAAAAATGCGTCGGATCCCCAAAATACTCTGTGACAGACTTTGGCATCTTTCATTTTCTTCACAACCATATCGCCACATGGGTATCTAGTGTCTTCCTCGTAAATAAGGCAGAAATAGAGTGGTATACCGTTGGATATTACTTTGCCATATCACTTTGAATAATTATATATCAAAAACACTATTCTCTGGATTCATACATTGGCCACAGATATCTTCTGCTGCATCATTCAGAGTGAGCAAATCATATGGTTCAGGGACAAGATGTTGAGATTGCGCTGGTAAGGCTGCGAGACACGCCGATCCTGCGCTAAGTTGTTCTCTAAATTTGTGTCCCCATAAATATATTTTTGGCATTAGTAAAGTATTCAAATATTTGAGCTGCAGTTGGGGACGCCCGCCGACCAAAATTGTAATCATAATCTGCAAGTGCAGCATCCTGATATGTTTGGATATTCCATAAGATACCTGGTAGGTATTGTTCTGCATTGCAGATTACTGGGTCATTAACCTATACGCATGTAAGATGAGTTGGATCATTTTAATCAAGCATGAGAATTCAATGAACAATGATGAGATGATTCTTCTCTCACTTTCGAAACCTAAACCATTATCACTTTTATAATCATTTTCATTGCATGTATCGGGAAGTTTCTATTCGTGATTATACATTAGCATGATGAAAAAAGTTTCGTTCAATCAATGCTAAAAATATTGTTTTACGAGAATTGATTTATTTTTTAAAGTTATAACACGCCATTGTCTAAAACAAAAGCGAAAGCATAAAACGAAAGATAAACGTTGATATTCGAAAATTGTGATCTTTATTGTTATCTTTACTATATGTACGATAACATACTGTTA